>Ga0247806_10000024_pt1 | contig 94580 bp, 84 predicted proteins | sample UWRJL059202B1_FD_179935 | JGI IMG/M metagenome (GOLD analysis project Ga0247806, IMG submission 179935) | Plant litter microbial communities from Arlington Agricultural Research Station in Wisconsin, United States - UWRJ-L059-202B-1 | ecosystem: Environmental > Terrestrial > Plant litter >... | reverse complement strand
CCGCCGATTCCAACAACCTTGATGACTGCTAGGTAGTTCTGATTAGTTGACACGTCCGGCCTCCGGTGGAACCCTAAACCTCTACTCGAGGCTTAAAGTTATGCTGAGTATGCAATTCCTAAATTCGAAGTTAGGTGCCACATCCGGGCCCGTGGGGAGGCGCGCCCGCGTGTCGCGAATACTCGGGTGGATCTCAGCGATTCTCTTCGCGTCCGGTCAGCGGACGACGGCGCTGTCCGGGGATGACACGTCGTATTCGGTCACGCTTCCCACCGGGTGGCTCACCAGCAGGGCGGAGAGCACGACGGCCTTGTACTCGGCGCGCTCCGAATTGCCCCAGACCACCCGCGCTCCCCCGGCCAAGGTGAGCGTGACGTCGTCCTTGGTGGCGGCGGTAACCGTGTCGAGCTGGGTGCGGATGCCCTCCGGGAGCGCTCCGATCACGGCGACGGCGGCCTGGAAGCCGGCACCGCTGGCTCCACCGGCGGCGTCGACAACCGGATAGCCCTCAGCACGCGCCTCGGCACTGGTGATGACGACCCCAGCGGCATCGACCAGGTCGAACCCGGCCGCCGACGCGATGGAGCCGATCGGTTCACGCTCCACGATGCGAACAACGAGCGTGTTCGGCGGACGACTCTCGGTCACGTAGCTGCGGATCAGGCTGAACTCACTGAGTTCCTGCTTCACCTCCGCGAAGTCGATCAGTGGCAGCGGAGTGTCCAGCTGTGCGTCGAGGGCCTGGACGATGTCGGCGGCCGGGATGCGCTCGGTGCCGGTCACCTCGATGTTCTTCAGGGCCATCAGGGGGGAATACACGCCGACGAGCACGAAGGCCACCAGGGCGACGACGGTGCCGGCCGCTGCGAGCCAGATGTTTCGGCGGCGGCGAGACCTCGAGGTGAAGCGGCGGACCTCGCTGCGTTCGTACTGCTTGCGGGCCCGGCGCGCGGCGCGCAGCCGTGAGCGGGCCGCGCGAGCGGTGAGCGGCACGTCGGCGGTGCCGGTGGAACCGCCCCGCCGTGCGCCGGTGGAACCGGTTCGCCGGGCGGCCAGGCGCGCCAGCAACCCGGGCGACGCCGGATCAGTCGATGCCGAGCCGGTCGGTGCGGAGCCGGTCGACGCGGAGCCGGTCGACGCGGACCCGGTCGATGGGGAGTGGGTCGAGAAGGTGCCGGTCGTCATCGGGCCGGTGTCCGTCGTGCCGCCGGTGGGGACCGTAATGGGTTCTGTCGTCGCGTCCGGCTCGGAGCGGGACGGCGCAGACGCCCGACGTGCGGTCTTACCGGCCGGCGCCTGTGTGGCAGGCGGCGAGCCGGCGGGTGCCTTGTTGGCCGGGGCCTTCTGTGCAGGCACCGTCTTCGCCTTCGCGGGAACAGACATCGGCGTCGCCGAGCCATCCGCGCCGGTGTTGGCACGTTCGGGTTCGCGCGCGCCGGACGACCGTGGCGCCTGCGGCACGCCGGGGGGACGCTTCATGCTCGCGTGTCCAGGACGAGCGTCATCAGACCCCCGACTCAGTGGCCAGCGAGTCCAGCAGCTGGGGCACGATGCGGTACACGTCGCCGCAGCCGAGGGTCACCACGAAGTCGCCGTCCTTGGCGATGCTGCCCAGGTAGTCGGCGGCATCCTGCCATTCGGGGATGAAGGCCACGTGGGACGGGTCGCTGAAGCGCTCGGAGACCAGGGCACCGGTCACGCCGGGCTCCGGGTCTTCCCTGGCGCCGTAGACGGCGAGCACGATGGTCTCGTCCGCGTACTTTTCGAGGGTGTCGGCGAACTCCTGCGCGAACAGGCGGGTGCGGCTGTACAGGTGTGGCTGGTGCACGGCGATGATCCGCCCGGACCCGACGACGGTGCGCGCGGCGGACAGAGCCGCAGCGACCTCGGTGGGGTGGTGGGCGTAGTCGTCGTAGACGCTCACGCCGCGCACGGTTCCGTGCAGTTCGAAACGACGCTGGGTACCGCCGAACGTGGAGATGGCAGCGAGAGAGGCGGCAGGTTCGAAGCCGAGTCCGACCAGCACCGCAAAGGCGCCGGCGGCGTTGATCGCGTTGTGCTTGCCCGGCACGCGGAGGGTGGCCGAGTAGTCGACGCCTTCCCAGGTGACGGTGAAGCCCACCGGACCTGAGGTGGTGATGGAGTGCACGCGCACGGTGGCGTCCTCGGCCTCACCGAACGTCACGATGCGCGGTCCGGAGACACGTGCGGTAACCCGCACGGCACCGGGGTCGTCGGAGGAGACGACAACGAGGTCGGTGGCGTTCTGGGCGAACTCCACAAAGGCCGCCTCGAAAGCCTCGAGGGAGCCGTAGTGGTCGAGGTGGTCGGGGTCGACGTTCGTGATCAGGGCGACGCTTGTGTTGTAGAGCAGGAAGGTGCCGTCGGATTCGTCGGCTTCGACAACGAAGAGGTCGTCGGCGCCGCTGCCCGCGCTCACGCCGAGGGATTCGATCACGCCGCCGTTGACGAAGTTCGGGTCCTGGTCCAGCCCGAGGAGCCCCGTCACGATCATGCCGGTCGACGTGGTCTTGCCGTGCGCGCCGGCCACCGACACCAGGCGGTGCGAGCGGATCAGCCAGGCCAGGGCCTGGGCACGGTGCAGCACGGGAAGGCTGCGCTCGGTGGCCAGCACGTACTCCGGGTTGTCCTGCCAGAGAGCGCCGGTCACCACGAGGCTGTCCGCGTCGCCGACGTTGGCGGCGTCATGGCCGACGGTGATCGTCGCGCCCAGGGCGCGCAGCGCGGTGATGTTGTCGGAGTCGCGGGAATCCGAGCCGGTCACGGTGTGACCGGCGGCCAGGAAGAGTCGGGCGATTCCGCTCATACCCGAACCGCCGATGCCCACAAAATGCACGGTGCCGAGGTCTTCGGGAACGATGAGAGTCAGGTCTGGCTTGATCACGTGACGGTCTTTCTGGCTGGCGGAGCGCGGGTGGTGCGGCTGGAACGGGAGTGAGAGCAACGTTACGCGGCGGGCGTCCCGGCGTCGAATGGGCCGGGGGTCGCCCCGTGTCGGGCGGCGGGGCTACCGTCTGGCCGCGGGCGGATGCGCTGCCTCGTCGATGAGGGCGATCATTTGGTCGGTGCCGTCAAGCACGCCGGTGGAGCCGGCGGCCTGGCCCATCGCGTGGATCCGGTGAGGATCGGCGAGGACCGGCAGCAGGTCGGATCCGACCCAGGCGGGCAGGAACGCGGCGTCGTCGACGAGGATGCCACCGCCGGCACGCACCACATCGGCGGCATTGAACCGCTGTTCGCCGTTGCCCACCGGGTATGGCACGTAGACGGCCGGGATTCCCAGGGCGCAGAGTTCACTGACGGTGGCCGCACCCGCCCGGGACACGGCGGCGTCGGCGACGGACAGGGCGAGGTCCATCCGGTCGCAGTAGGGCAGCATCCGGTACCCGTCGATACCCGGGTCGGTCACCTCGGCGGCCGAGCCGGTGATGTGGAGCACCTGCCAGCCGGCGCCGGTGATCAGAGCCGCGGAGTCCACCACGGTGCGGTTGATCCGTCGGGCGCCGAGCGATCCGCCGGTGACCAGCAGCGTCGGCAGCTCGGGGTCGAGTCCGAAGAATTCGAGGGCGGCGGCCTTGGTGGCGGCGCGGTCCAGTTGCACGATCTCACGGCGCAGCGGCATGCCAACGACCCGGGCATGCGGCAGCCGGGTTCCGACGAATGCTACTCCGACGCTGCGGGACATCCGGGAACCGAGTCGGTTCGCCAGGCCCGGTTTGGCGTTGGCCTCGTGGATTGCGATCGGCACTCCCGCACGGCGGGCCGCCAGGTAGGCGGGGCTGGCCACGTAGCCGCCGAAGCCGACGACCACGTCGACCTTGCGTTCTCTCAGCAGCGCTGCAACATCGTTGATGGCGCGATTCATTCGTGGCAGGAAGCCGAGTGCGGCCCGGTTCGCACGGCGCGGGAACGGCAGCCGGGGCACGAGGAGCAACTCGTAGCCGCGGGCCGGCACGAGGCGAGCCTCCAGGCCCTCCGCGGTTCCGAGGACGAGGACCGTGGCGGCGGGATCCCGCAGCTTGAGCGCGTCGGCGACGGCGAGCAACGGATTGACGTGACCGGCGGTGCCGCCGCCCGCCAGGAGATACGTCGTCATCGGGTGGATCCTCGTTTCGGTGCGGTGCGCGGTGGTGCGGTGCGGGACGGTGCGATCCGGGTCGGTGCACTCTGTTGCGGCGTGCGTTCTGCTGATGCGGAGGCGGCGTCCTGCTGTTCGTCGTGATCACTGCGGGCGAAGGAAAGCACGACGCCGATCGCGGCGAGGGTGGTGAGCAGGGCGGTGCCACCGGCGGAGATCAGCGGGAGCGGAACACCGAGCACCGGGAGCACACCGAGGACCACGCCGATGTTCACGAGCGCCTGGCCGATGATCCAGACCATCACGGCCGAGGTGGTCACCTTGATCTGCATGGTGGAGGCGCCGCGGAGAATCCGGATGAACGCGATGGCCAGCAGGACGAACATCAGCAAAACCACGATGGCGCCGATCAGACCCAGCTCTTCGCCGATGATGGCGAAAATGTAGTCGTTGTCCGCCGCGGGCAGCCAGGACCACTTCGCCTTGGAATTGCCCAGGCCCACACCGAAGATCCCGCCGTTGGCCAGAGCCCAGGTGCCGTGCAACGGCTGCCAGCAGGCCGCGGAGATCGGGCCGCCGACGGTGTCGCAGGAATCGACGGCGAAGCTCAGCAGTCGGGTGCGGCGGTTCTCGCTGGAGATGGCCAGCAGACCGCCGGCCACGATTCCGATGATCAGAGGCAGCGCGAGCATCCGCAGCCGCACGCCGGCGAAGAACATGGCGCCGAAGAGGATGCTGGCCATGATGATCACGGTTCCGAGGTCGCCGCCGATCATGACGAGCATCACCGCGCCGCCGCCGACACCGAACACCGGGATGTAGACGTGGCGCCAGTCGTCGAGCTTGTCTTTCTTCTGGTTCAGGATGATGCCGAGCCACACCACGAGGGCCACCTTGATGGCTTCGGAGGGCTGGAACTGCACCCCGGCGATGTCGAGCCAGTTGGTGTTGCCGGCAACGGTGACACCCAGTGGGGTGAAGACGACCAGGCACTGGAAGAAACAGGCCACGAGGAGCGCGGGCCAGGCGATGCGTTTCCAGAACTTCACCGGCAGGCGGCTGATCACGAGCATCAGCGGGATACCGATCATGGCGAAGATGCCCTGGCGGAACAGGCCGCCGAAGAATCCGGCGTTCTCGAGGTACGAGTCCACCGAGCTGGAGGAGAGCACCATGACCAGACCGAACACGACGAGAAACAGGGTCGTGCCCAGCAGCAACAGGTAGTTGGTGGACTCCGCGCGGAACACCTTGCCGAGATTCACCCGGCTGAGTGCGACCCGTGCGGTGTGCGCCGCGGATTCAGTGCTGCCGGACGTGCTGCTGCCGGACTCAGTCACCCGGGTTCGAGGACGAGTCGTCATCCGACCCACCTCCCAAATAATCGTGCACGGCCTGCGCGAATTTCGCTCCGCGTTCCGCATAGCTCGCGAATTGGTCCATGGACGCCGCAGCGGGCGCCAGCAGAACCACGTCACCGGCCTCGGCCAGGGCCGCGGCCAGGCTGACCGCGGTCGGCATGACCTCACCAGTGTCATCCGAGTCGATCTCGAACACGCGCAGCGCTGGGGCGTGTCGCTTAAATGACGCGAGGAGTTCGGTCCGGTCGACGCCGATCACGACGGCGCCGCGGAGCCGGCCGACGTGCTTGGCGACCAGGGCGTCGATGTCCACGCCCTTGAGCAGGCCGCCGACAACCCAGACGACGGAGTCGAACGCGGCTAGGGAGGCATCCGCCGCATGCGGGTTGGTGGCCTTGGAGTCGTCCACCCAGTTGACCCCGGCGGCGGTGGCGACCACCTCGATCCGGTGCGCGTCGAGGGAGAACGTCGCGAGGGCGGTGCGGATGGCTTCGGGTGGGACGTCGAACGAGCGAGCCAGCGCGGCCGCGGCGAGGATGTTGGCAACGATGTGCGGCGCCGCGAGGCCCGCGACGGCGAGGTCGGTCACGGTGCTCAGCTCGATGGCGGTCTCGAAGCGGTCCTCGAGGAACGCACGGTCGCAGAGGATCCCGTCCACGATGCCGAAGTCGCTGGGGCCGGGCACGCCGAGGCCGAAGCCGATGGCCCGTGCGCCGTCCTGCACGTCGGCCTCTTCGACCATCCGCATGGTGGCGAGATCGGCCTTGTTGTAGACGCATGCGACAGCGGTGTTCTCGTAGACCTTGGCTTTCGCGGCGCGGTATGCCTCGGCGGAGCCATGCCAGTCGAGGTGGTCATCGGCCAGGTTGAGGCAGACACTCGACCAAGGCGCGAGAGCGCCGGGGCCGCTGAGGGGCAGGTGGTGCAACTGGTAGCTGGAGAGTTCCACCACGAGAACGTCCCAACCCTGGGGGTCCCTGATGGCGTCCAGCACCGGCACGCCGATGTTGCCGCACGGGGCCACCCGCTGTCCGCCGGCTGCCAGCATGGTGGCAGCAAGCTGCACCGTCGTGGTTTTGCCGTTGGTGCCGGTCACAAGAATCCACGGTGCCGGGGCGCCGACCTTGTCGCGCAGGCGCCAGGCCAGCTCGATGTCTCCCCAGACGGGGATGCGTTCGGCGGCGGCCCACTGCAGGAGGGCGTGGTCGGGGTGGAACCCCGGCGACACGACGATGAGCTCGGCGCGGTGTGCCACGAGTTCGTCGGGCGCGGCATCGAGGTCGGCGGTGACCAGCGGGATGCCGAGCACGTCGAGGAGTCTGGCCCGGTCGTCCGGGGCGCGGCCGGCGACGACGAGGACGTCGGCGCCGAGCTCGGCGAGGGTGTCGGCAGCGGCGAACCCGGTCACCCCGAGGCCGAGTACGGCCACCCGCAGCCCCGTCCAGTCCGAGTGCCAGCTGGTGAGCCGGTCGAGCGGGCTGTGCGCGGCCGAGCCGGCTGCGTCCGCGTAGGAGTGCGCGCCCATTAGCGGGTCAGCCATTCGAGGTAGAAGGTGCCGACGCCGGCGGCGACGAGCAGTCCGCCGATGATCCAGAAGCGCACCACGACGGTGACCTCGGCCCAGCCCTTCAACTCGAAGTGGTGGTGGATCGGGCTCATCAGGAAGATGCGCTTGCCGCGGGTGACCTTGAAGTAGGCGCGCTGCACGATCACCGAACCGGCCTCGATCACGAACAGGCCACCGATGAGCACGAGCAGCAGCTCGGTGCGGCTGAGGATGGCCAGCGCGGCCAGGGCGCCGCCGAGGCCGAGCGAACCGGTGTCGCCGAGGAAGATCTTCGCGGGCGACGTGTTCCACCAGAGGAAGCCGATGAGCCCACCGACGATGGCGGCGGCCACGATGGCCAGGTCGAACGAGTCCGGGCCGGCGTAACACTTGTACAGGTCGGCCGCGGCCGCTCCGGCGGCGTCGCACGACTGATTGGACTGCCAGAAGCCGATGATGATGTACGAGCCGATCGCGAAGACGAGTGAGCCGGTCGCGAGGCCGTCCAAGCCGTCAGTGACATTGACCCCGTTGGAGGTGGCCGCCACGATCAGGCAGATCCAGACGATGAAGGCGGCAATACCGATGAAGGTGCCGAGTTTCATGAAGTCCAGCGGCAGGTCGCGGATGAAGGAGATGTGCGTGGAGGCCGGCGTCTGGCCGTTCTTGTCGGGGAACTGCAGCGCCATCCAGCCGAACGCGCCGGCGACGACGACCTGGCCGGCGATCTTCTGCCAACCGCCGAGGCCCAGGCTGCGCTGGTTGCGGGTCTTGAGGTAGTCGTCGAGGAAACCGACCAGGCCCAGGCCCACCATCATGAACAACACGAGAAGCGGCGACGCCGTGAGCGGTCGCTGTTCGAACCACATCGCCAGGAAGTAGCTGACCAGGACACCGACGATGATGATGATGCCGCCCATGGTGGCGGTACCGCGCTTGGCATGGTGACTCTTGGGACCGTCATCCCGGATGAACTGCCCCCAGCCCAGCTTGTGGAACAGCCGGATGAACAGCGGGGTGAGCAGGAGCGTGAAGACGAGGGACATCGCTCCGGCCAGCAGAAGGGCTACCACGAGTACAACTTTCCCAGGCGGTCTCCGAGGAATCGGAGTCCGGCTGAATTTGATGATTTGACGAGCACGGTGTCGCCGGGTTTGACGGTTTCGCGCAGCAGCTCGAAGGCCGCGTCCGCGGTTTCGACGTAGGCCGATTCCCCGTCCCACGAACCCTCGTTGATGGTGCTGATGTGCATGCGACGAGCGGCGGGTCCGACGACGACAAGCTGGGAGATGTTGAGGCGAACGGCGAGCAGCCCGATCCGGTCGTGTTCGTCGCCGGCCAGCTCCCCCAGTTCGCTCATTTCGCCGAGGACGGCGATGCTGCGGCCGTTCGGCGTCCGCACCTGGGCGAGGGTCTTGAGGGCCGCGGTCATGGAGTCCGGGCTGGCGTTGTAGGCATCGTTGATCACCGTGATGTCGTCTCGTCCGCCCAGCACTTCCATGCGCCAACGCTCGGCGACGGACACTGACTCGAGTGCGGAGACGATGTCGTCGATCGGCACGCCGAGTTCGTTCGCCGTTGCGGCGGCGGCCAGGGCGTTCATGACGTGGTGCTCGCCGAGCACCCGGAACGACACCGGTCGACTGTCACCGTCGGGCAGGTGCAGGGTGAAGGTCGTGCCGGTGCGGCTGCCGTGGATGTCGGACGCGCGGACCCCGGCCACGTCGCTCTCGCCGAACCAGACGATGCGTGCGGGGGTGAGGGCGGCCATGCCGGCGACCCTGTCGTCGTCGGCGTTCAGCACGGCGACGTCTTCGGGCAGCAGATCGGTGACCATCTCGGACTTGGTGCGCACGGTCGCTTCGATGCCGCCGAACCCGCCGGCGTGGGCGAGCCCGACCTTGAGTACGATGCCGATGTCGGGGCGGGCCATGCGCACCAGCCTGGCGATCTCGCCTTCGGCGCTCGCGCCCATTTCGGCGACGAGGAACCGGGTCTCCTCGGTGACTCCGAGCATCGTCAGCGGGGCGCCCACCTCGTTGTTGAAGGAGGCCTTGGCCGCAACGGTCGGACCGACACGCTCGAGGATCGCGTGCAGCAGGTTCTTGGTGGTGGTCTTGCCATTGGATCCGGTGACGCCGATGATCTTGAGCCGACCGGAGGCGCGCACCGTCGTGATGACATGGGTGGCGAGGTCGCCGAGGGCGATCACGGCGTCTCGAACCACGATCTGGGCGACGGGGATGTCGAGGGGCCGCTCCACGAGCAGGACGGCGGCGCCGTTGGCGACGGCGGCCGGGGCGAACAGGTGACCGTCGGTCTCCTCCCCCGGCTTGGCGACGAAGATGTCACCGGCGGCGACTTCCCGGGAGTCCGTGTGGACCGCACCGTCGACAAGCGAGTCGCCGGTGAGGGCGCCAGCGGCCGTGCTGAGGTGAAGTTCGCCGTTGACGGCGGTGGCGATGTCAGTGAGGCTCAGGGCGATCATTACAGCCACCCGGCTTCCTGCAGTGCGACGCGGGCGTCTGCGCGCGCCGAGTATGGAATCTTCACTCCGGCAACTTCCTGGTAGTTCTCGTGGCCGGGCCCTGCGTAGAGCACGACATCCCCGGCCCCGGCAAGGGACAGGGCGCGACGGAATGCGGTGGCAGGGTCCGGTACTTCATAGAGTTCCCCGCCGGGCGCGGCGATCTTCGCTGCGGCCATCAGGGTGGCCCTGATCAGGGCCGGGTCTTCGAAGCGGGGGTGGAAATCGGTGATCACCACGGCGTCCGCGCCCTGGGCCGCGATCGCGCCCATGGCCGCACGCTTGGTCTTGTCGCGGTCGCCGTCGGCGCCGAACACCATGATGATGCGTCCGGTGGTCGATGCACGGATCGCGGCGAGGGTATTGAGGAACGCATCCGGGCTGTGCCCGTAGTCGATGTAGACCAACGGCCCCCTCTCCCCCGAGACAAGCTCAGCACGCCCAGGCACGTAGGCGGTGATACCGCCGTCACGCGTGAGCACCTGGTCGATCGTGTCCAGGTCGATGCCCGACTCGATGAGAAGCACGATCGCCAGCGCAGCATTCGCCGCCATGAACCAGCCGAGCAACGGCACTCGGGTCTGCAACCGACGGTCCCCGGGCCCCTCGAGAACAAACTCGGTGTACCTGGCGTCGGCGTCCACCACGGTCATCCGCCAGTCGGCGAGGACCGCACTTTCGTCAGCGGTCGCGGCACCGCACGGGCTGTTGGCAATCGTGGTGACGGGGATGAGGGACTCGGCGGCGATCCGCCGGCCCCATTCGGAGTCGACGGTCACGACCCCGCGGGTGGCGCGGCCGGGCTGGAAGAGTTCCAGCTTCGACAGAAAGTAGCTCTCCATCGAGCCGTAGTCGTCGAGGTGGTCGTGGGAGAGGTTGGTGAAACCGGCAACGTCGAAGAGCAACCCGTCCACCCGGTGTCGACTGATCGCCTGTGCCGACACTTCGATGCCGACGGCCTGAACATCGGCCTCCTGCATGCGCGCGAGCAGAGCGTGCAGTTCGGTCGCCTCGGGCGTGGTCAGTGTGCTGGTCACCGAGACCGAGCCGATCCGGCGCTCCGCGGTGGAGGTGAGGCCGGCGGTGATGCCCAGCTGGCTGAGGATCGCGAAGAGCAGGTACACGACGCTGGTCTTGCCGTTTGTGCCGGTGACCGCGAACAGGGTCGCCGGGTTCAGGTCCGAGCGGTACACCCAGCCGGACACTGCACCGAGGGCCGCACGAACGTCCGGAGTCACGAGCAGGGGCAGACCGCAGTCCGCAGCCAGGAGCGCGCCGGCCTCGTCGGTGAGCACGGCCACGGCTCCGGCATCGCGGGCTGCGGCGGCGTAGGACGCGCCGTGGCCGAGGCTGCCGGGAACCCCGACAAAGAGGTCACCGGGTTGCACGGACCGCGAGCTCAGACTGACACCGGTCAGTTCCAGCCCGCCGGCGTCGCCGCGGAGTTCAAGTTTTACGTCATCGACCAATCCCGACAACGACCGCGGGACCGGATGCTGAGGACGGAGAGCCGAGGGTGCCAAATCGGTCACGGGGCTCACTTTCTTACCAGGAACCGGAGAGATCAGGCGCGGCGGCGCCCGAGGGAACTGCCCGGTACTTTTTCAGCACCTGACTCATAACCTCTTGGAAGATCGGAGCGGATGCTGCTGACGAGTTCATGTTAACAGGATCGGCCAGACTCACCGAAACGACGTACTGCGGATCGTCAGCGGGAGCGAAGCCGGACACCGATACGAGGTACCCCTTCGTGTAGCCGCCTTCACCGTCGGGCATCTGCGCCGTTCCGGTCTTCGCGGCGACCCGATAGCCGGGGATGTCCCACACGTTGGCCAGGTAGCCTTCCTGGTGCACCATCTCGAGCATGTCCGCCGTGTCGCGGGCCGCGGAGGCCGATATCACCTGGGTGCCCTCCTCCGAGGGAGCGTTCGTGATGGTACCGTCGGCGGCGCGGCAGCCGGAGACCAGTTGCACGGGCAGCCGCACTCCGCCGTTCGCGATGGTCTGGTAGATGCTGGAGACCTGCAGGGCAGTGGTGGTGAGACCCTGACCGAACATGGTGGCGTACGCGGTCTGGTTGTCCCAGTCTTCGGGTTGACGCAGGATGCCGGGTTCCTCGGCCGGGAAGCCGCTCTCGGTGACGTGACCGACGCCGAACCTGGTCATGTAGTCGTACCGCTGCTGGTCGGAGAGCATCTCGCCGAACTTGGACATTCCGGTGTTCGACGAGTTGATCAGCACGCCGGTGAGCGTGAGGCGCAGGTCGGGGTGGTTCGAGCTGTCGTTGACGTTCGCGCCGTTGGCCGGCAGGTACCGGTACGGGGCGATGACCTGGGAGTTCGGGGTGGCCAGGCCGGCGTCGATCACGGATGCCGCGGTGAGGGCCTTGAAGGTGGAGCCGGGCTCGTACGGTGCGGTGAAGGCGCGCGATCCGCGGTCTTCGGCCTCGGTGAGGCTCACATCGTTGGGGTCGACGCTTGGGTAGTCGGCGACGGCGACAAGCTTGCCGGTCTTGACCTCCTGTACAACGACGTTGCCCCAGGCGGCGCCCGTGGTCTGCGCCTGTTCAGCCAGGGCCTGCTGGACGAAGAACTGCAGGTCGGAGTCGATGGTCGTGATCACGTCGCTGCCGTCGACGGCGGCGTCGGTGGTGACAGTGCTCTCCGGAAGGCGCACACCGTCGGCACCGCGCTCGTAGGTTTCGGAGCCGTTCTCGCTGGCGAGGCAGGCGTCCTGCCCGCGCTCGAGCCCGGCCTGGGCCTCCCCCTCGGAGGAGACGAAGCCGACCAGGTTTCCCGCAACGGAGCCGTTGGGGTAGACCCGGCTGGGGCTCTTGGCGAAGGTGAGCCATGGGATCTCGAGGTCGTAGATGGCGCGGAAGGCGTCGACGTCGACCTTCTTGGAGACATAGGCGAAGTCTGAATTCGGGTTGTCTGCCAGGGCGTCGGCGATGATGGCTTCGATCTGCTCGCCGGTCTGACCGGTGACAGCGCCGATCTCCGCGGCGGCTTCAGGCACCGTGACAGTGGTCTTCACTCCGTCCACCGTGCGGGTGAACTGCTTGGCGTTTCTGGGCGACACCTGCACGTCGTAACGCATCACCGTGCCGGCCAAGACGACGCCGTTGGCATCGAGGATCGCGCCGCGGGAGCCGTACACGGTGTTCTCGACCGACCGGTTCCCGAGCGAGTCGGCGCTCAGAGTCTCTGCGCGCACCACCTGGATGTCGACCAGGCGGACGACGAACAATCCGACGATGGCAACGAGGACAACGACTGTCGCCACAATCCTGCGCTTACTGGACATGTTTGTTTTCGCCACCTGGTAGACCTCCTGTAGGGGACTGTACCGGCGATTATCGGGTGGTCGGCGAAGGCAGGCCGTCGGTCACCGCAACTGCCGCCGCGGCGGCGGATCCGGTCGCCGCAGCGACGGGTGCGGCGGCGGGAGCCGCCGCCGCTGCCTCGGGAGCTGCAGCGACGACGCTGGCGCCGGTACCGCCGGCGGACTGCTGAGTCACCAGCGGCACTCCCACCAGCAACGAGTTGGGCACCAAGGTTGCAGCCCCGACCTGGTCGCCGGCCGCGGCCGTCGGTGCGCCCAGCACGGCGCCGTCGGAGAGGCGGAGCATGGCGGGGGTGGAGTTGCTGACCATGCCGAGCGCTTCGGCGTTGGCTGCCAGGCTCTGCGGGGAGGAGACCCTGATCAGGTCTTCGCTCACGCTGTCGGCGGTGCGGCCGAGTTCGACCTGGCTGGCGCGGAGTGCCGAAATCTCATAGGCACCCTGCGAGATGCCCACACTGAGCAGCAGCTGGGCGACAACGATCGCACCGACACAGGTGACGGCAGACAGGGCGTAGACCACGCGCGGCCTGGCTTTTTTGCTCGGCGCGACGATCTCGATGTGACGCTGCGCGCCGGCACCGGCGCGCTCGGTTGCGTCCGGACGCAGTTCGTGGGCGTTCAGGACCCGGGCCAGGTTGTCGCTCATTCGGCTCTCCTCAGTCGTTGCGCGGCACGCAGGCGAACCGACGTTGCACGGGGGTTGATCGCTTTTTCGTCCTCGGACGCCAGTTCGGCGCCACGGATGAGCAGGCTGAACAGCGGCCTGTGTTCGGGAAGTTCCACGGGGAGGCCCGCGGGGGCGCTGGACGTCGACGCGGCGGCGAACATCCGCTTGACGATGCGGTCCTCGAGGGACTGGTAAGCCATGGAGACGATGCGACCGTCGACGGCGACGGCCTGCATCGCTGCCGGGATCGCCCGCTCGAGAACGGCCAGTTCCTGGTTGACCTCGATGCGGAGCGCCTGGAACACCCGCTTGGCGGGGTGGCCCATGCGCTGCACGGCGACGGGGGTGACCTTCGTGATGACCTCGACCAGTTGGGCGGAGCGCTCGAACGGCGTGTTCACCCGCGCTTCGACGATCGCCTTGGCATACCGGCCCGCGAGCTTCTCTTCGCCGTACTCCTGGAAGATCCGGCGAAGGTCGGCTTCGCTGTACTCGGCGAGGATGCGCTCGGCGGTGAGAGGGGACGTGCTGTCCATGCGCATGTCCAGCGGCGCATCCTTGGAGTAGGAGAAGCCGCGCTCGACCTGGTCGAGTTGCATGCTGGACACGCCGAGGTCGAAGAGGATGCCCTGCACCTCGCTGATGCCGAGCCCGGCGAGAGCCTCGAGGATTCCGTCGTAGACGGTGTGCACGAGGTGGATGCGGTCGCTGAACGGCTTGAGGCGCTCTTCGGCGACCGCAAGAGCGTCGAGGTCGCGGTCCAGGCCCACCAGGGTGAGGTCGGGGAACCGGGTGAGCATGGCTTCGGCGTGACCGCCCATGCCGAGGGTTGCATCGACGAGGACGGCTCCGGGCATGCCGATGGCCGGACCCAGCAGCTCGATGCTGCGTTCGAGCAGCACCGGAACGTGGATCTCGTTCAGCTGCGGCCGGTCGGCCGGGCTTGCGGGGGTGTTGGAATTCATCTCGTCGTTCGGGTTGTCATTCGTGGTGTTGTTCATAGCTACCGGGCGGATCCTGCTGCCTGATCCCCATCCGTTCTGCCTGGCACCGGGGAAGTGTGTCAGGAGTCAACGGCTGGGAGTCACGCACCAGGAATCAGAAGAGTCCCGGAATCACCTCCTCCGTGATGTTGGCGAACGAGGCTTCCTGCTCGATGAGGTAGGCGTCCCAGACCTCGGTGTCCCAGATCTCGACGCGGGTGCCGACACCGATGACGGTGAGGTCGCGGCCGAGGCCGGCGTACGCCCGGAGGTTGGCCGGGATGGTGACCCGGTTCTGCTTGTCGGGAGTTTCGGCGCTGGCACCGGAGAGGAAGACACGGAAAAAGTCCCGCCCTTCCTTACTGGTGATCGGCGCCTGGCGGATCTTGTCGTGCACGTCTTCGAAATCACGAGTGGTGAAGACGTACAGGCACCGTTCCTGGCCGCGGGTCATCACGATGCCGGTCGAGAGTTCCTCGCGGAACTTGGCCGGCAGGATGACGCGCCCTTTTTCGTCGAGCTTGGGGGCATAGGTCCCGAGGAACATTCATCACCCCTCTCTTCCGGCCAAGGTCAGGTGTTGCTCCACTTTACTCCACTATCAACCACCGTGTCTGGAAAACACGGGTTAATGCCGGGAAATGCCACATTTATTCCCCGTAAACACAACAAATAACGGGGTGGAGGAAAATCCCACCTTTTGGAGCAGATTCTGCCGATTCCGGGCACAAAAAAGGACCGACCTGGTGGTCGGTCCTGAACGGGGCCGGAATGTGGGTGGAAAGGGAGCGCGGTGGGTGCTGCCGTTAACGCCGAACGCCCGCCAACCTGAGGATGTCCGTGGAGCGGATTAAACGCTCGTCAGGGACCGCAGGGGGCGGGCGGAGGGATTTGCTCTGGTCTACTGCTGGCCGTCCTGGCGGCGGTCCCAGCGATCGTTGAGCTTGTCCATGAAGCCCTGCTGGTTGCGAGCCGGGGCGGGACGCCGCGCCTGGGATGACGACGACGACTTGGCCGCCCGGGCGCCACGACCTGGCGTGATCGCCAGCAGCACGCCGCCGAACATGATGATGAATCCGATGACACCCAGCCAGAGCTGCTGCACCGCGACCCCTGCAACAAGAGTTGCTATCCCGACGACGCCCGCGAGTACCCCGAGAACGATGGAACGGTAATTGGGGCGGAGGCGGGTACCTCCAACGCTCGCCACGAATTCGGCATCGTTGTGATAGAGACTGCGCTCCATCTCTTCGAGGAGTCGCTGCTCTTGTTCTGAAAGCGGCATCTCATTCCTCCTATTGGGGATCGAGCGGATTAGACCCTAATTCTAGTCCCGCCGAGATGGCTAGGCTAGGCAAGTGGCACAAAGCACCCGACTGGTCGATCTTGTTCATTCTCGCATCGACGAATTCATCAATACGCGTGAATCAATTGTGACGACCATCGGCCCGGACCTCGCCGTGCTGGTGGAGTTCTCACGGCAGTTTCTCAGCGGCGGAAAACGCTTCCGAGCGCAGTTCGCCCACCTCGGTTGGCAGAGCGTACCGGCGGCCACCGCTCACCGGATCCCGGCCGCCCCGGACGGGGAATCCGGGACCGGCCTCGCCGGTCTCGTCTCGGCTGCTTCGGCGCTGGAGATCTTCCACGCGGCCGCCCTCGTGCACGACGACATCATCGACAATTCGGACACCCGCCGGGGTGCACCGGCGGCCCACCGGCGCTTCGAATCCCTGCACAATTCCCAGGGCTGGGCCGGCAATCCCGGCGACTTCGGCCGCTCCTCGGCGATCCTGCTCGGTGACCTGCTCCTCGGCTGGAGCGATGAGCTGCTCGACGAGGGCCTCGATGACGCGCCGGACCGTGCCAGTGCTCGGCGGGCGCGCGCCGAGTTCAATCGGATGCGCACCGAGGTCACCGCCGGCCAGTACCTCGACATCCTTGAGGAGCAGGCGTGGATCACCCAGGCGGAGTCCGAACTCCTCGGCCGCGCGGTCCGCGTCATCGTCTTCAAGTCGGCGAAGTACAGCGTTCAGGCACCGCTCGTGATCGGTGCCGCCCTCGCCGGAGCCGACGACCAGCACCTCGAGGCCCTGCGGGCGTTTGGACTGCCCCTGGGTATCGCGTATCAATTGCGCGATGACCTGCTCGGTGTGTTCGGTGATGCGGCCGTCACGGGCAAGCCGAGCGGTGACGACCTCAGGGAGGGAAAACGCACCGTGTTGATCGCGCTGGCACGCCAGCAGCTGGCCAGTGCGGATCTCGCCACGGTGGACCGACTGCTCGGACGCCCGGACCTGTCGGCTGAGCAGATCTCGGCGCTGCAGCGAACCATCCTCGACAGCGGGGCCGTCGAGAGAGTCGAGGCGATGATCCAGGAGAACGTGGCCGAGGCTTTGGCGGTCCTGGCCGGCTCCCCCGTCGAGACCGGGGTCGCCGTGCGGCTCACCGAGTTCGCCGGCACGGTGACCCGCCGCGTCTACTGACTACTTTTCTCGGTTAGGCCAGGGCCTGCGCGACGCGGCGCACCTCGGCCTTGCGGCCGGCGAGCAGTGCCTCGATGGGCGGCACGCCCAGGCTGCCGTCAACCTCGAGCAGCCACTCCATGGCCTGCTCGTCGGTGAATCCGTCGTCGGAGAGCACGATCAGGGTGCCCCGCAGCTCGGAAACCGGTGAGCCGTCACGGATGAAAGAGGACGGCACGCTCAGCCGGCCATCGCGGCGCACGGCAAGGAGGTGCTTGTCTTCGATGAGCTGGCGGACCCGGCTCTGGCTGAGGCCCAGGACCTCGACGAGATCGGGAATCGCCAGCCAGGTGGTGCCGGCTGCGTCGCCGGCCGTGGTGTCACCGGAGGTGTCCGGAGACGAGTCGGTTGAGGGAACGGAATGCGTTTGAGCGGAGGACGAATCGGTCACACGACAAGCCTCCCACGATTGGCCAGCCACGACAAACCCCTCCTGACGGGTATTAAGTGGCAGATTGAGCCCCGAATCCGGGCAAAATGCGGCGCTATCGTGACCTCCGCCCGCGTGGTTAATTGACTCGGCAAATGTTCTGTGTCAGCGTTGAGTCCGTATCAACTATGAAGAGGGTGTGGAATGTCGGTTAGAGCCAGCAAAAACGAAGCGAGGACGGCCGCGGCCGACTCCCCCGCCGAGGCGTCCGGCTCGCCCGCCGCGGCAGCCCGTCGCCGTCCGACTGGAGTCCGGCGTTCGCTGGGCGCCGTCGCGAGTGTCCCCCTCATCGTTGTCAGCACCATCGCCATTGTGCTGAACCTGGCCTCACCCGCCCAGGCCGCGACCGCGCTGAAGAAGCCGCTCAAGGCGCGCACCACTCTTCCGCAGGCCGTCGTGAAGCCCATCCAGGCCGTTCAGCCGGTCACGGCCGTTGCCGCGCCCAGCCAGTACACCGTGGTCGACGGTGACACCGTCAGCGCCATCGCCGGCCGCTTCGGCCTCTCCACCGCCTCGGTCCTGGCCCTGAACGGCCTCGGCTGGTCCGCGGTGATCTTCCCCGGCCAAGTCCTCACCCTGTCGACCACCGAGGTCTCCGTGACGCCGGCGCCTGCCGCCGTTTCCGCGGAGATCACCCGTTACACGATTCAGTCCGGCGACACCCTGAGCGGCATCGCCGCCTCGCACGGCATCAAGACCGATGCGATCTTCAGCGCGAACGGGCTCGGCCAGAACAGCATCATCTTCCCCGGCCAGGTCATCGTGCTCCCCGGCGCCGGTTCGGCAGGGGCGTCGGTCTCCAGCGTCGCCGCCGTCACCGTCTCCGCGGTCATCGACAACTCCGTCCCCGGAAGCCACACCGTCGTTTCGGGAGACACCATCGACAAGATCGCAAGTGGCGCCGGCGTATCCGTGCAGTCGGTCCTCGAAGCCAACGGGCTCGGCTGGTCGAGCATCATCCAGCCCGGCCAGGTCATCTCGATCCCGGGCGCGGCAGCAGCTCCGGTCCTCGAGGCCGCCCCCGCCGTGCTCGTGACGCCCACCCCCGTGGCCACCACATCCGCCGTGACGCCGCTCACCTCCGAGATGGCCGGCAACGCCCGCATCATCATCTCCGTCGGCCGTGAGGCCGGCGCCAGCGACGCCGCACTCGTTGTGGCCCTCGCTGCCGCCGCCCAGGAATCCGGCCTGCGCAACATCGACCACGGCGACCGCGACTCCCTCGGTCTCTTCCAGCAGCGCCCCAGCTCGGGTTGGGGCACGCAGGAGCAGGTCATGGACGCGGACCGTGCCGCGCGCGCGTTCTTCGGCGGACCGGTCAACCCCAACCGCGGCATCACCCGCGGGCTGCTGGACATCGCGGGATGGGAATCCATGACGGTCACCCAGGCCGCCCAGGCCGTTCAGATCTCCGGCCACCCGGAGCTTTACGCCAACTGGGAAGCATCCGCACGGGGCTGGCTCGCCGAACTCGGCTGAGTCCCTCCACACCACACGTCAGTGACCGAATCGTTGCCCGCCGCGCTGTGCACCCTCCAGAGGAACGCCCGAGTTTTCCGTAGACTCAACGGGTGACCGATAGCCCCATTGACCCCATGATCGGCCGTCTCATCGACGGCCGCTATCAGGTGCGCTCCCGGATCGCCCGCGGCGGTATGGCCACCGTGTATCTGGCGACTGACCTGCGCCTCGAGCGCCGGGTGGCGATCAAGATCATGCACGGTCACCTGGCCGACGACAACGCCTTCCGCAGCCGCTTCATCCAGGAGGCCCGCTCGGCGGCCCGCCTCGCCCACCCCAACGTGGTGAACGTCTTCGATCAGGGTCAGGATGCCGACATCGCCTACCTGGTGATGGAGCACCTGCCCGGCATCACGCTGCGCGACCTGCTCAAGGACTACGGCCGGCTCACGCCCGAGCAGACCATGGACATCCTGGAGGCCGTGCTCTCTGGTCTTGCCGCCGCGCACAAGGCCGGCATCGTGCACCGGGACGTCAAGCCCGAGAACGTGCTCCTCGCCGACGACGGACGCATCAAGATCGGTGACTTCGGGCTGGCCCGGGCCGTGAACAACAACACGGCGACCGGACAGGCCCTGCTGGGCACCGTGGCGTACCTCTCCCCCGAACTCGTCACCCGCGGCATCGCCGACGCCCGCAGCGACATCTACGCTCTCGGCATCATGACCTACGAGATGCTCACCGGCGAACAGCCGTACGTGGGCGAAGCGCCCATGCAGGTTGCGTACCAGCACGCCAACGACACCGTTCCGATGCCGAGCCTCGTGGCACCGGGGGTGCCGGTCGAGCTCGACGAGCTCGTGACCTGGGCCACCGCGCGTGACCCGGAGGAACGCCCCCGCGATGCCCGGGTGATGCTCGACCAGCTGCTCGAGGTGGAAAAGGTCGTTCGGCCGGGTACCGAAACGGCCATGCAGAGCACGATGGTGCTGCCCCGCACTCTGAGCGCGTCCGCCGACGCCGAAACCCAGATCATGGGTCGCGGCCCGCTCGTCGCAGCGTCGACATCCACGACTACGGCGTTCGCGCCGCCGCCCGAGGACGAACCGGAAGACGACCCGGCGACCCAGCTGTCGACCGCTGCACAGAAACGTCGTCGGCGCGGCTACTGGCTCCTTCTGCTCATCCTGTTGATCGCCGGAGTAGCCGGAACCGCCGGCTGGTACTTCGGTGCCGGCCCCGGCTCTGAGGTTCCGGTCCCCGCTCTCGTTTCGTCGAGCCCGGAGGACGCCACGGCCCAGCTCCAGGAGCTCGGTCTGGTGGCCCAGCCGGGCGAGGTGTACAGCACCGAGATCGAGGCCGGACTTGTCGCCGGTACCGATCCGGGCGATGGCAGCCGTGTGGCCAAGGGCAGCACTGTCACCATCAACGTGTCACAGGGCCCGCAGCCGATCGTGCTGCCGACCCTGCGCGGGCTGGACGAAGAAACCGCCATCGCGGCGATCACGGACGCCCTCGCCGTGCCCGGCAGCGTCGACCGGATGTTCAACGCCGACTTCGACGACGGCGTTGTGTTCTACGCGGCACGCAACAGCGACGGCGGCGACGTGTCTGACGGCGGCGACGCGTTCGAGGGCAGCACGATCGACTATGTCGTGTCCCTCGGCGACGTCATCGATGTCTCCGGAGAGTCTCTCGACGACGCCATCGACATCCTCGCGGGCCAGGGACTCGAGGGCCAGTCCGGCGAGGAGCGCTACAGCGACTCCGTGCCGGAGGGGGTTGTCATCTCGGCCGCGCCCGGCGCCGCCGGGCCAATCCGGACCGGATCCCCCATCACCCTGACCGTCTCCCGTGGCCCCGAGCCCGTCGTGGTTCCCAACGTCGTCGGCGTGGGCTGGTCAGAGGCCAAGGACACCCTGATCAACCTGGGCTTCAAGCTCAGCTACAACCCGGGTGCGGATGCCATCGCCGCGCTGCTGAGCGTGGAAGCCACGGACCCCGCCGCGGGCACGTCCCTGGCGAAGGGCAGCACGATCACGATGCGCCCGACAAACCCCTTCGGTTAGCCTGCCGCGGTATCCGCAGGTCGTCTCGCGGGGTCTCGACAGGCTCGACCAACGCGTGGGGGCGGCCTCGAGACACGGTCACGACGCGACCCGGTCTGCGGTTCGCGCACCCTCGCTGGTCGTCTCGCGGGGTCTCGACAGGCTCGACCAACGCGTGGGGGCGGCCTCGAGACACGGTCACGACGCGACCCTGACTGCGGTTCGTGCACCCACGCTGGTCGTCTCGCGGGGTCTCGACAGGCTCGACCAACGCGTGGGGGCGGCCTCGAGACACGGTCACGACGCGACCCGGACTTCGGTTCGCGCACCCTCGCTGGTCGAGCCTGTCGAGACCCGGTGACCGTGTCTACGGAAGCCTGCCGCGGTCTTCGCACGTCGTCTCAGGGGGTCTCGACAGGCTCGACCAACGCGTGGGTGCGACACGCACACGAGGTCACGACGCGACCCGCGCTGCAGTTCGTGCCCCCACGCCGGGTCGTCTCGCGGGGTCTCGACAGGCTCGACCAACGCGTGGGCGCGGCCTCGAGACACGGCCACGACGCGACCCGGACTGCGGTTCACGCACCCACGCTGGTCGAGCCTGTCGAGACCCGGTGACCATGTCTACGGAAGCCTGCAGCGGCATCCGCAAGTCGTCTCGCGGGGTCTCGACAGGCTCGACCAACGCGTGGGCGCGGCCTCGAGACACGGCCACGACGCGACCCGGACTGCGGTTCGTGCACCCACGCTGGTCGAGCCTGTCGAGACCCGGTGACCATGTCTACGGAAGCCTGCCGCGGTATCCGCAAGTCGTCTCGCGGGGTCTCGACAGGCTCGACCAACGCGTGGGTGCGACACGCACACGAGGTCACGACGCGACCCGCGCTGCAGTTCGTGCCCCCACGCCGGGTCGTCTCGCGGGGTCTCGACAGGCTCGACCAACGCGTGGGCGCGGCCTCGAGACACGGCCACGACGCGACCCGGACTGCGGTTCACGCACCCACGCTGGTCGAGCCTGTCGAGACCCGGTGACCATGTCTACGGAAGCCTGCAGCGGCATCCGCAGGTCGTCTCGCGGGGTCTCGACAGGCTCGACCAACGCGTGGGTGCGGCCTCGAGACGAGGTCACGACGCGACCCGGACTGCGGTTCGTGCCCCCACGCTGGGTCGTCTCGCGGGGTCTCGACAGGCTCGACCAACGCGTGGGTGCGGCCTCGAGACGAGGTCACGACGCGACCCGGACTGCGGTTCGCGCACCCACGCTGGTCGAGCCTGTCGAGACTCGGTGACCCTGTCGACGGATGCCTGCCGCGGCATCCGCAGGTCGTCTCACGGGGTCTCGACAAGCTCGACCAACGCGTGGGGGCGGCCTCGAGACACGGTCACGACGCGACCCTGACTGCGGTTCGTGCACCCTCACTGGTCGTCTCGCGGGGTCTCGACAGGCTCGACAGACGCGTGGGGGCGACACGTACACGGTCACGACGCGACCCTGTCCGCGGGTCGTGCGCCCTCGCTGGTCGAGCCTGTCGAGACCCGGTGACCATGTCTCACGGGGTGTCGGCAGGCTCGACCGACGCGGGGGTTCTTGCCCGCACACGGGACGCGAATTGCCCCGGTCCGGACGAGTTGCCCTGGTGTAACGGGGCAGCTCGTCCGGAACGGGGCAACTGGGAGCAACAGCTAGCGGGCGGCGAGTTCCTCTGCGACCAGGAACGCGAGCTCCAGGGACTGCATGTGGTTCAGACGCGGGTCGCAGAGCGACTCGTACCGGGTCGCCAGGGCGGCCTCGTCGATGTGCTCCGAGCCGCCGAGGCACTCGGTGACGTCGTCTCCGGTGAGCTCCACGTGGATGCCACCCGGGTGGGTACCGACGGAGCGGTGCGCCTCGAAGAAGCCCTTGACCTCGTCGACGACGTCGTCGAAACGACGGGTCTTGTACCCGGTGGGAGTGGTGACGCCGTTGCCGTGCATCGGGTCGGTGACCCACAGCGGCATCGCGTCGCTGGCCTTCACGGCCTCCAGCAGCGGCGGAAGGGCATCGCGGATCTTGCCCGAACCCATCCGGGTGATGAAGGTGAGGCGGCCGGGCTCCCGGTTCGGGTCGAGCTTGTCGATCAGGCGCATCATGTCGTCGATCGAGGTGCTCGGGCCGAGCTTGACGCCGATCGGGTTGCGCACCCGCGACAGGAAGTCCACGTGGGCTCCGTCGATCTCACGGGTGCGTTCGCCGATCCAGACGAAGTGCGCCGATGTGTTGTACGGCGTGCCCGTGCGGGAGTCGATGCGCGTCATGGGGCGCTCGTAGTCCATCAGCAGACCTTCGTGGCTGGTGTAGAACTCCGTACGGCGCATGGCCTCGAAGTCGGCGCCGCAGGCGATCATGAACTTGATCGCGCGGTCGATGTCCTTGGCCAGACCCTCGTAGCGCTGGTTGGCGGGGTTCTTTGCGAAGCCCTGGTTCCAGCTGTGCACCTGGCGGAGGTCGGCGAAGCCGCCCTGCGTGAAGGCACGGATGAGATTGAGGGTGGAAGCGGACGTGTGGTACGCCTTGACCAGCCGGTCGGGGTCGGCCTCGCGGGACTCCGGGGTGAAGTCGTAACCGTTGACGATGTCGCCGCGGTAAGCGGGCAGGGTCACGTCGCCGCGCGTTTCGAAGTCGCTGGAGCGCGGCTTGGCGAACTGGCCCGCCATGCGGCCCATCTTCACAACGGGCATTGAAGCGCCGTAGGTGAGCACCACGGCCATCTGCAGCACGGTCTTGACCCGGTTTCGGATCTGCTCGGCGGTCGCGCCGCTGAACGTCTCGGCGCAGTCGCCGCCCTGCAGCAGGAAGGCCTCACCGCGGGCGGCCTGGGCCAGGCGGTCGCGCAGGATGTCGACCTCACCGGCGAAGACCAGCGGCGGCTGGGTGGCCAGCTCGGCGGATGCGGCGGACACTGCATCGGCATCGGGCCAGGCCGGCTGCTGCTTGATGGGGAGTGTGCGCCAATAGTCCAGTCCGGCAATCACAGATTCGTCTGCCATTACTACGGGTTCGGTGGGGTCTACCACGGACTGAGCCTATTTTCTCTTCTGTGGCCCGCGGGTGCGGGCCGGGATTTGTTACGGATGAGGCCACGACCAAGGGCCGGACCTGACCCGACTCTGGGGGGATATTCGAGCCTAGCGTGAAAGGCTGGCGCGCTTCTCCTTGACGCTGGTGGCGTACACGTCGACGTACTCCTGCGTGCTGAGGCGGCGCAATTCGTACATCAATTCGTCCGTCACGGAGCGCAACACGAACCGGTCACCCTCCATTCCCTCGAACCGGCTGAAGTCCAGCGGCTCGCCGATCACGATGCCGATGCGACGCACCTTGGGGATGCGGGTGCCGGTGGGCATGGCCTTCTCGGTGTCGACCATGGCGACCGGCACGACGGGAACCCCGGCCTCGAGCAGCATCCGGGCCACACCGGTGCGGCCGCGGTACATGCGGGCGTCCGGGCTGCGGGTGCCCTCGGGGTAGATCCCCAGCGCCCCCCCACCGTTGAGCACCGCGAGACCCGTGTTGAGCGAGTCCTCGGACGCCTTGCCGCCGGAGCGGTCGATGGGCAGCTGGCCGGTGGCCTTGAAGAACTGGCGCGTGGCCCAGCCCTTGAGGCCCTTGCCGGTGAAGTACTCACTCTTGGCCAGGAACACCACCCGGCGCGGCACGACCAGGGGCAGGAACACCGAATCGATGAACGACAGGTGATTACTCGCCAGGATGACACCGCCGGTTTTGGGGATGTTGTCCAGCCCGATCACCCAGGGTCGGAAGATCCCGAGCAGCAGCGGTCCGGCCACAATATTCTTCATGAACCAATAGAACATCGGTGTCCTCACGTAAACGGATGCCGGGCGGGAGCGGCTGGCGCCAGCCTACTCACCGGTGACGTGTCGGCGGGCGAGATCGGCCGCACCGACCACTCCGGCGTCGTTGACGAGCTCGGCGATCGCGAAAACCGCCTCGGGGTGGTAGCCACGGGCGGGCAGGTTGTCGAGGTACGCCGCGCGGATGGGGTCCAGCAGCATGTCGCCGGCTGCGGCCACGCCACCACCGAACACGAACACCTGCGGGTCCAGCACCGCGGCGAGGCTTGCGCACGCCTGCCCGAGGGAGGCGCCCAGCTGACGCAGTGCCGCGAGGGCCCCAGGGTCGCCGTCCTGGATGAACCGGCCGACATCCTTACCGGTCAGCTTGCCGCGCTTCGCGCGGGCCGCAGCGAGGCCAAGGCCGATGCCGCCGGCATCCGCGAACTCGTTGGCGATGCGCAGCAGCGCGCGGCCGGAGCCGTACTGCTCGATGCAGCCGTGCGCGCCGCAGCCGCAGGGCAGGCCGTCGGGGACGACGCGCATGTGGCCGAGCTCAGCGCCGACACCGAAGCCGCCGCGGAACAGGCGGTCGTTGGAGACGATGGCTCCGCCGACACCGGTGCCGATGGTGAGGGTGACCATATCGCTGTAGAGACGACCGGCACCGAAACAGAATTCTGCCCAGCCGGCGGCGTTGGCGTCGTTCTCGATCACGATCGGCAGCGACAGCCGGGCCTCGAGCTTCTCGCGCAGCGGTTCGTTCCGCCAGTTGATGTTGGGCGCGTAATAGACGGTGGACTGCGCGGCGTCGATGAACCCGGCGGCGGCGACCCCGGCGGCCACGACCTCTTCCCCGGCGGAGAGACCCTCGATCATCTCGACGACTGCGTCTTCGATTTCGCGGGGGTCGGCGGCCTCGGTCGGGCGGCGATCCGTCTTCAGGATGGTCCCGAACTCGTCGACGAGGGCGCCGGCGATCTTGGTTCCGCCGATGTCAATCCCAATGGCGTGCACGAGTGACACCTTTCGTTGGTGGAGCAACAGGCAATGCTTCGAGCCGGACGTCACCGGCCGAGGGCGCAGAGCGACCTGAACGACCACGGATGCACCCCCTAGAGTGTAGTAAACGACCATGCCACCGGGAGAATCGCAGTCTCGGGTCGTTGCAGCGGCTAGAGTGGTCGCACTTACCCATCCGGTGCCAAAGGAGTTACCGTGAAACAGTTCGATGAGCCCGCCGTCGTCCCCGCCGACCCGAACGCGAACGTCACCGACCTTCTGGTCGACCGTCTCGCCCAAACCCCTGATCTGGTGCTGTTCTCCCGCCCAGACGGCGCCAACGGCTGGCTGCCGGTCACGACGCGGCAGTTCCACGCGGAGGTCGTCGCCCTGGCCAAGGGCTTCGTCGCCGCCGGCGTGCAGCCCGGCGACAAGATCGGGCTGACCTGCAAGACCCGCTACGAGTGGACACTGATCGACTTCGCCGTCTGGTTCGCCGGTGCCATCCTGGTGCCCGTGTACGAGACCAGCTCGCCCACCCAGATCCAGTGGATCCTCAGTGACTCCGGAGCAACGTCGCTCATCGTGGAGACCGCGGACCACTTCGCCCGGTTCGACGAGGTCCACCCCGACCTGCCCGATGTGGGAACCGTCTGGCAGATCGACCTGAATGATCTCGACAAGCTCGCCGCCCGGGGCGTCGATGTTCCCGATGCCGAGATCGAGCGCCGGCGCAGGCTCGCCGTCTCCGCCGACATGGCCACCCTCATCTACACGTCGGGTTCCACCGGCCGGCCGAAGGGCTGCGTGCTCAGCCACGGCAACTTCGTGGAGACCAGCCGCAACGCCGGGATCGCCCTCAAGCCCGTCCTCACCGACGAGAAGGGCGCATCCACCCTGCTGTTCATCACGACCGCGCACGTCTTCGCGCGGTTCATCGCGGTGCTCTGCGTGCACGGCGGTGTGCGGGTGGGCCACCAGCCCGACACCCGTCAGCTGTTGCCCTCGCTCGGCAGCTTCAAGCCCACTTTCCTGCTGGCGGTGCCGCGGGTCTTCGAAAAGGTCTACAACTCCGCCGAGCAGAAGGCCGAGACCGGCGGCAAGGGCAAGATCTTCCGCGCCGCGTCCGAGGTCGCCGTGGAGCACTCCAAGCTTGTCGAGTCCGGCGGCAAGATCCCGCTGGGTCTCAAGGTGAAGTTCGCCCTGTTCGACCGGTTGGTCTACAGCAAGCTGCGCACCGCCATGGGCGGCAACGTCAAGTTCGCGGTGTCGGGCTCCGCGCCGCTCGGCGCCCACCTCGGCCACTTCTTCCACAGCCTGGGCATCGTGATCTTGGAGGGCTACGGCCTCACCGAAACCACCGCGCCCGCCACCGTGAACCTCGCCACCAAATCCAAGATCGGTTCTGTCGGACCGGCGCTGCCCGGCGTCTCCGTGCGGGTCATGGACGACGGGGAGATCGAGGTGAAGGGTGTGAACGTCTTCACCGAGTACTGGCAGAACCCCGAGGCCACCGCGGCGACCTTCGATGACGGCTGGCTCAAGACCGGTGACATCGGCAACCTCGACGACGACGGATTCCTCACGATCACGGGACGCAAGAAGGAGATCATCGTGACCGCCGGCGGCAAGAACGTCGCTCCGGCCGCGCTCGAAGACCCGATCCGGGCGAACCCGCTGATCGGTCAGGTCGTCGTCGTCGGCGACCAGAAGCCGTTCATCGGCGCGTTGATCACCCTGGACCCGGAGATGTTGCCGGTCTGGCTGCACAACAACCACGAGGATGCCGCGCTGTCGCTCAGCGACGCGTCGGTACACCCGAAGGTCCTCGCCGAGGTGCAGCGCGCCATCGATCACGCCAACGAGTCGGTGTCCCGGGCGGAATCCATCCGCAAGTTCACGATCCTCCCGATCGAACTCACCGAGGACGCCGGCTACCTGACGCCGAAGATGAGCATCAAGCGCGACGTGATCCTGCGGGACTTCGCCGCCGACATCCAGAACCTCTACGGGTCCAACCCCATGACCGCCGCCGTTCCCGTGCGCGAGACGGTTCAGGACTAACCCAGCGCGCCACGGGTCCGGCCGGTTAGAACCAGTCGGACTCGCGGACCTCTTTCATGGCCGCTCGGCGGTTCTCCTTGTCGAGCCTGTCGAGGTACAGCAGGCCGTCGAGGTGGTCGGTCTCGTGCTGCAGCGCCTGCGCCATCAGCCCGAATCCCGACACCTCGATGGCGTCGCCGTCGAGGTTGATGCCGGTGACTCTGGCGAACGGGTAGCGCTTGGTGGGGTACCAGAGGCCGGGCACCGACAGGCAGCCCTCGTCGACGAGCTCAGGCTCGCCCGACAGTTCGACCACGACCGGGTTGAGGATGTAACCCACGTCGCCGTCGATGTTGTAGCTGAAGGCTCGCAGGTTCACGCCGATCTGCGATGCGGCCACACCGGCACGGCCGGGCAGCTGCACACTGTCGACGAGGTCCTCGACGAGCCCGCGTACCCTGGCGTCGATCGTGCCGATGGGCTCTGAGCGGGTCTTGAGGACGGGATCGCCCAGGAGGCGGATCTGACGTTCGGGCACGGGGAACTCTCTTCGGTACTGGCGTCGGCTAGCTGCGGCGCGTGTTGATGCTGGGGGTAATGCGGGGTGCTCGTGCGGCGGTGGCTCAGGCGCGGCGCTCGGCCGGCAAACCCTCGACCACGAGGGCGGCGAGGGTGCGGGAGGCCAGCCGGGTGATCGGCTTGAGGTTCTTGTACGACACCACACTGCCGGCGGCCAGCTGCGGGTCGTACGGAATCCGTACGATCTCGCGCACCCGGGACCGGAAGTGCGATTCGATCTCCTCGAGCTTGACCAGGTTGGTGCCCTGCGTGGCGGTGTTCAACGCGACGATGGCGTTCCGCACGAGGTCGCCGTAACCGTTGGCTTCGAGCCAGGTAAGCGTTTCGGAGGCCAGACGGGCCTCGTCGACACTGCCCCCGGAGACGATCACGATGGAGTCCGCACGCTGCAGCGTTGCCCGCATCACCGAGTGCACGATGCCGGTGCCGCAGTCGGTGAGCACGATCGAGTAGAACCGGGCCGCCTGGTCGGCGACGACGTTGTAGTCGTTCTCGTCGAACGCCTCGGAGAGCAGCGGGTCGGTGTCGCTGGCGAGGATGTCGAGCCGGGTCTCGTCACGGGACACCAGGGCGGAGAAATCGGTGAAACCGCCGATGGACGCCGCCTTGGTGACCACGTCACGCACGGTCGACCGGGTCTGCTTGCTGACCCGTTCGCTCAGGGTGCCCCGGTCGGGGTTCGCGTCGATCGCGATGATGCGGTCTTCCCTGGCATCGGCCAGGGCCATGCCGAGCAGAGCCGTGACGGTGGTCTTACCGACGCCGCCCTTGCGGGTGAGGACCGGCACGAAACGGGCGCCGCCCTCGAATTCTCGGCGGATGCGTTCGTCCAGCACCAGTTGAGCCTTGACCGCGGCGGAGTCGCCGAGATTGATGAGGTGGAAGGACGCGTTGTAGACGAACCGGGGCCAGGTTCCGTTCGGTGCCCGGCGGGTGCGCCGGTTCACCTCTAGCAACCGGTCGGCCGTGAGCATCGAGGCCGACTCGGGGGCCGGCGGCTCGGTGCGTGTGCGGTCCCGGTCCCGACGGCTCGTGGCGGCGGTGCTTCCGGTGCTCAGCGCCTGCGCCGCAGCCGCAGCCGTGGACCGGGTGCGCTGGGGCGTGGGGATCTCGACGGTGTGGGTGGCGGGATGCGCGGCGTTCCGCCGGGAGGCCGCCGGCCGGGCGAGGTCACCCCGTGCTGACGCCGGCCGGGGAACCCCGCTGTCGGCGTTGGAGCCGAAACTGTCGGGCAGGGAGGCGGCGAGGTTGTCGTAGGTGTGCGGCGGCAGTTCGCTGTGGTACTCGACACTGTCGTAGTCGACACCGGTGAACTCGCCGGTCCGGTTCGATCCTTCGGCGGCGGCTGCCCCGGCCCTGGTGGGGGCCGGGGTCAGCTCGCCATCGCCTTCGTCGTGCGGCACGGCGTCGTCTGTACCTTTATCTGACACAGCAGACTCCTCGTCGGGTTCGGCCCGCGCGTCGCGGGCCACAAATCAGGCCTCAGCCTAGCGCGGACGTACCACCACGAGCAGGTCTCCGGCGTCGACCTGCTGGGTGGTGGGAATGGCCACCCGGTCCACCACGCCCGCGATGGGCGAGGTGATGGCGGCTTCCATCTTCATGGCTTCGATCGATGCCACGCTCTGTCCGGCCACGACCTGGTCGCCCTCGGCGACCTGCAGGGTGACCACGCCCGAGAACGGGGCCGCCACCTGGCCGGGCTGGTTGGCATCCGCCTTCTCGGCCGCCTTGGTGACCACGGCGATGCTGCGGTCACGCACGAAGACCGGCCGCAGCTGTCCGTTGAGGATGGTCATGACAGTGCGCATGCCCTTGTCGTCGGCCTCGCCGATCGCTTCGAGCCCGACGTACAGCCGCACACCCTTGTCGATCTCGACCGAGTGCTCGGTGCCCTGGCGGAGTCCGTAGAGGTAGTCCACGGTGTCGACGACGGACAGGTCGCCGAACAGTTCGCGGATCTGCTGGAAGTGCCGGGTGGGGGCGGGGAAAAGCAGCTGGTTGAGCATGCCGCGGCGGGTGGCGCTGTCGCCGTCGAGGGCGGTGCGTTCGTCGGCGGTCAGCTCGGTCGTGGCCACGCGGATGTTGCGGCCCTCGAGGACCTTGCTGCGGAAGGGCTCGGGCCAGCCACCGGGCAGGTCGCCCAGTTCGCCGGCCATGAAGCCGACCACGGATTCCGGCACATCGTACTTGGCCGGGTTGGCCTCGAAGTCGGCCGGGTCGGCGTTCACCGCGGCGAGGTACAGCGCCAGGTCACCGACCACCTTGGAGGACGGGGTCACCTTGGGCACGCGGCCGAGGATAGTGTTGGCCGCCGCGTACATGTCTTCGATGAGTTCGAAGTCGTCGGCGAGACCGAGCGCGATGGCCTGGGTGCGCAGGTTGGACAGCTGCCCACCCGGGATCTCGTGCTTGTAGACCCGGCCGGTGGGGGCACGCAGCCCCGATTCGAAGGGGTGGTAGACCCGGCGTACGTCTTCCCAGTACGGCTCGAGGTCGCAGACAGCCTGCAGGGAGATGCCCGTGTCGCGCTCGGTGTGGGCAAGAGCGGCGACGAGGGACGACGCCGACGGCTGACTGGTGGTGCCGCCCATGGGGGCGCTGGCCACGTCGACCGCGTCGGCGCCGGCACGGGATGCCGCGAGCAGCGTCGCGAGCTGGCCGCCGGGGGTGTCGTGCGTGTGCACGTGCACCGGCAGGTCGAAGCGCTCGCGGAGCGCGCCGACGAGTTTCTCCGCCGCGGCGGGACGGAGCAGGCCCGCCATGTCCTTGATCGCAAGGATGTGCGCACCGGACTGGACGATCTGGTCGGCGAGCCGCAGGTAGTAGTCCAGGGTGTAGAGGTTCTCCGCCGGGTCGAGCAGGTCGCCGGTGTAGCAGAGGGCCACTTCGGCGACGCTGGTGCCGGTGTTCAGCACCGCGTCGATGGCCGGGCGCATCTGGTTGACGTCGTTGAGGGCGTCGAAGATGCGGAAGATGTCGACACCGGAGTCGCTGGCTTCGCGGACGAACGCATCCGTCACCTCGGTGGGGTACGGCGTGTAGCCCACGGTGTTGCGACCGCGCAGCAGCATCTGGATGTTGATGTTCGGCAGGGCCTCACGGAGGGCGCCGAGGCGCTCCCAGGGGTCTTCGCCGAGGAAGCGCAACGCGACGTCGTAGGTGGCGCCGCCCCAGGCTTCGACCGAGAGCAGCTCCGGGGTGAGCCGGGCCACGTGGGGTGCGACCGCGACGAGGTCCTTGGTGCGCACCCGGGTGGCCAGCAGCGACTGGTGGGCGTCACGGAAGGTGGTGTCGGTGACGGCCAGGGCCGTCTGCGCGCGCAGGGCACTGGCGAAGCCGACCGGGCCGAGCAGCTGCAGCTTCTGCCGCGAACCGTCCGGCGCGGGCACCGAGAGGTCGATCTTCGGCAGTTTCTCGGCCGGGTGCATCAGGGTCAGCGGCACCCCGTTGGGCTGGTTGACGGTGACGTCGGCCAGCCAGTTGAGGATCTTGGTGCCGCGGTCCTTGGAGGCGCGGCCGCGCAGCAGCTCCGGGCGCTCGTCGATGAACGAGGTGCTCAGGTCGCCGTTGGCGAAGTCGGGGTCTTCGAGCACCGCCTGCAGGAAGGCGATGTTGGTGGAGACACCGCGGATGCGGAACTCGGCCAGCGCTCGCTTGGAGCGGGTGACGGCGGAGGCGTAGTCGCGGCCGCGGCAGGTGAGCTTGGCCAGCATCGAGTCGAAGTGCGGGCTGATCTGCGCACCCGGGTTGATGGTTCCGCCGTCCAGGCGGATGCCGGCGCCGCCGGGTGAACGGTAGGTGGTGATCTTGCCGGTGTCGGGCCGGAAACCCGCTGTGGGGTCTTCGGTGGTGATGCGGCACTGCAGGGCGAAGCCGCGCAGCTTGATCGAGTCCTGGCTGAGGCCGAGGTCGGCGAGGGTCTCCCCCGCCGCGATGCGGATCTGGGACTGCACGAGGTCGACGTCGGTGACCTCTTCGGTCACGGTGTGCTCCACCTGGATGCGCGGGTTCATCTCGATGAACACGTGCTGGCCGGCGCGTTCGCCGACGGTGTCGAGGAGGAACTCGACGGTTCCCGCGTTGACGTAGCCGATGGACCGGGCGAAGGCCACGGCGTCCTTGTGCAGACGCTGGCGGATCTCTTCTGGCAGGTTCGGGGCCGGAGCGATTTCGATGACCTTCTGGTGACGGCGCTGCACGGAGCAGTCCCGTTCGAAGAGGTGAACGGTCTCGCCGGTGGCGTCCGCGAGGATCTGCACCTCGATGTGACGGGGGCGCAGCACGGCCTGCTCGAGGAACATGGTGGGGTCACCGAAGGCACTGTTGGCCTCACGCATTGCTTCCTCGAGGGAGCCGCGCAGGTCGGCCATCGTGGCGACCCGGCGCATGCCGCGCCCGCCGCCGCCGGCGACGGCCTTGGCGAAGATGGGGAAGCCGATCTCCTCGGCTGCAGCGATGAGTTCCTCGACGTCGCGCGACGGTGCGCTGGACTTGAGGACGGGCACGCCGGCAGCGATGGCGTGCTCTTTGGCGGTGACCTTGTTTCCGGCCATCTCGAGCACGTGCGAGCCGGGGCCGATGAACGTGATGCCGGCGGCCTTGGCCGCTTCGGCGAGGTCGGGGTTCTCGGAGAGGAAGCCGTAGCCGGGGTAGATGGCGTCTGCGCCACTCTCCTTGGCGACCCGGATGATCTCGGAGACATCGAGGTAGGCGCGCACCGGGTGACCCGGTTCGCCGATCTCGTAGGCCTCATCGGCCTTCAGTCGGTGCAGCGAGTTGCGGTCTTCAAACGGGAAGACGGCGACTGTTTTCGCTCCCAGTTCATAGGCGGCGCGGAACGCGCGGATGGCTATCTCTCCACGGTTGGCGACGAGGATTTTGGTGAACATAGAGACCTTTCGATCCGGGAGCGGCACACAGCTGACGGTTAGGTTCTCTAAGACTAGTGAAGGTAACGTATCTACTTGTGCACGTACTTAGCGTTAGCTCCCTCAAGGGAGGGGTAGGCAAGACCACGGTAACCCTTGGTCTCGCTTCTGCTGCCTTCGCCCGCGGTGTTCGTACCCTCGTGGTCGACCTCGATCCGCAATCCGATGTCTCAACCGGGCTCGACATCCAGCTCGCCGGCCACCTCAATGTCGCCGACGTGCTGGCTTCGCCGAAGGAGAAAGTCGTGCGCGCCGCCATTGCGCCCAGCGGCTGGACCCGCGGACGCCCCGGCACCATCGACGTCATGATCGGCAGCCCGTCGGCCATCAACTTCGACGGCCCGCACCCGAGCATCCGTGACATTTGGAAGCTCGAGGAGGCCCTCTCCACTGTGGAGAAGGATTACGACCTGGTGCTCATCGACTGTGCGCCGTCACTGAACGCGCTCACCCGCACAGCCTGGGCCGCGAGCGACCGGGTCGCCGTGGTCACCGAGCCCGGCCTCTTCTCGGTGGCCGCCGCCGACCGTGCCCTGCGCGCGATCGAGGAGATCCGTCGTGGTCTGAGCCCGCGGCTGCAGCCGCTGGGCATCATCGTGAACCGGGCGCGCACGGCGTCGCTCGAGCACCAGTTCCGGATCAAGGAACTCCGCGACATGTTCGGCCCGCTCGTGCTGAGCCCGCAGCTGCCGGAGCGCACCAGCCTGCAGCAGGCCCAGGGTGCGGCCAAGCCGTTGCACACCTGGCCCGGCGACAGCGCGCAGGAAATGGCGCACTACTTCGACCAGCTCCTGGATCGAGTGCTCCGCACCGCGCGCATCGGCGAATACGCCGAGGTCCCCACCCGCTGACGAAAGCCGTCGAGCCGTGAGCTGAACCCCACAAACGCGTGCGTTTTGGGGTTTAGCTCACGGCTCGGGTGTTTAAGAGACGCGGCGGGAGACTCGGCGCACGGCCAGTTCGTCTGCGGGGTCGGTGCTCTGGGTGTCGAGCTCGACCAAGGTGGTTTCCACTTCGCGCAAGACCTTGCCTACGGCGATGCCGAAGACACCCTGGCCGCGGCTGACGAGGTCGATGACCTCGTCGTTGGACGTGCACAGGTACACGCTGGCGCCGTCGCTCATCAGGGTGGTCTGGGCGAGGTCGTTCACGCCGGATTCACGCAGCTGGTTGACCGCGGTGCGGATCTGCTGCAGGGAGATGCCGGTGTCGAGCAGGCGCTTGACGAGCTTGAGGACCAGGATGTCGCGGAAGCCGTAGAGACGCTGGGTGCCGGAGCCGGATGCGCCGCGGACGGTGGGTTCGACGAGTTCGGTGCGAGCCCAGTAGTCCAACTGGCGGTAGCTGATGCCGGCGGCCCGGGCCGCGACAGCGCCGCGGTAGCCGGAATTCTCGTCCAGCTCGGGCATGCCGTCGGTGAAGAGCAGCCCCTGGCCGTACCGCGAGGACTCGTCTCGGGGATGGAGTTCACTCATGCGGTCGCCTCTCGGGGGTGGATGCGAACCTTCAGGCCGCACTTCAAGGTTAGCGAGCCTCACGGCCCCAACCGATGACATCCGATCGAAGACGTCGGCGTGTCGAGAGAACGCTTGTCTTCTGCGCTCGTTGAAATGCCAGTCTACGACTTATTTGGTCAGGCGGCCCAGGGCGGAGCGGATCAGGCTGCCGCGGATGATCTCGAGCTGGCCGGCGATCTCCACGGCCATTTCGGCGGCCTTGGCGCGGCTGGAGGCGTCTTTGCGACGGGCCAGCGGCACGAGGGCGCTCTCGATCAGGCCCAGTTCACGCTCCGCGGCGCCGCGGAAACCGCGCAGGTGCCGGGGCTCGATGCCGCTGCGCTGCAGGTCGACGAGGGCGCGGAGAACCGCGAGGGCGTCGTCGCCGTAGTGCTCGGCGGGCAGAATGATCGACGACGAGACGGCGTCGTGCAGCAGGGCGCCGGATGCGCCGGCCTCGCGCAGGAGGTCGTCACGGCTGAGCCGGCGCGCCGTGGTGAGCATGGTGGGCCCAGGGGCGCCACCTCCGGGCAGAACCGGGGAGCGGCCGGCATCCAGGTCATCGAGGTAGGACTTGATGACCTTCAGGGGCAGGTAGTGGTCGCGCTGCATCGACAGGATCAACCGCAACCTGTCGAGGTCGCCGTTGTCGAATTTGCGGTAGCCGGACTCCGTGCGCGCCGGAGACACCAGGCCCTGCTCCTCGAGGAAGCGCAGCTTGGACGGGGTCAGGTCGGCGAACTCCGGCGTCAGCCGGGCCAGGACTTGGCCAATACTCAGAAGTGACGTCGCGCCCGACGATCGTGCTTGGGCGGAGGACGCCGGCACTAGTCGCTCGCCAGGTGAACGAGGTCGAGCCGCGAGGCGTAGAAGGTGAGGCGGAACTTGCCGACCTGCACTTCGGATCCGTCGGTGAGGACGGCAAGGTCGATGCGTTCGCCATCGAAGTACGTGCCGTTGAGCGAGCCCAGGTCCTTGACCTGGAACTGGCGTCCGTTGCGCAGGAACTCGGCGTGCCGGCGGGAGACGGTGACGTCATCGAGGAAGATGTCGGCATTGGGGTGACGTCCGACCGTCGTGACATCCGCGTCCAGGAGGAAGCGCGCACCGGAATTCGGTCCGCGACGCACCACCAACAGGGCCGAGCCGGCGGGCAGGGCCGCAATGGCATCCTGCTCCTCAACGGTGACGTTCGAATCGAGAGCTGCTAGCGATGCTGCGAACTCCTGGCTGAACGTCATCGTCGTGTCGACGTTCCCCGGGGAGTTCTCGGGCGCTACTGCTCGCCCCGCCACCGAACGCTCGGGTTCTTTCTTCTCGTCGGAATCGACCACCGTGCACCTCCTACCGGTAAAGCGTATCGGATGGAACGGGCCAACAATTGCTATGGCAGGCGAATCACTCGAACCGTTTCAATCGCGTAGATCACACCGGCCCACCAGTACAGGTAGGCGCCCCACAGCCCGAAGGCCCATCCGACGGGCTGCGACCACCAGGAAAGCTCCGGGAATGCCTGGCCGAGCATGATCATCGGTACGGCGTAGAACAGGCAGAACGTGGCCACTTTTCCGAGCAGGTGCACCGGAAGCGGACCGAAACCGTGGTTGGCCAGCACAACGCCGAGGATCAGCAGGAAGACGTCCCGTCCGACGACGACGACCACGATCCACCACGGCACCAGTTCGCGCCAGGCCAGTCCGATCAGGGCGGCAAAAATGTAGAGCCGGTCGGCGGCCGGGTCGAGCAGCTGACCGAGACGGGTGATCTGGTTGAACCGGCGGGCGATCCAGCCGTCGAGGAAGTCGGTGAGGCTGGACACCGCCAGGACCAGGAGCGCCCAGGCGTCGTACCCGTCGACGATCAGCCAGAGGAAGACCGGAACGAGCGCGAGGCGCAGGAAACTGAGCAGATTGGGTACCGTCAGCACCCGAGAGCTGAGTTCGGTCTGAGCAGGCCCGGTCACGGGATGAGTCTACCGAGGTGCCGTGACGAGGCTCTCAGGCCTCCCGGCGCTCCGGGGCGCTCTCCTCGGTGCCGGCCGGCGCCTTCTTCTTGGCCGGTTCGGCTTTCTTCGTCGACGACGCCGTCGCCTTCTTGGTGGACGTGGCCGCCGTCTTGGCCTTGGCTTTGGCCTTGGCCGGCTTGGCCGTCGTGGTCTTCGTGGCGGACTTCGAGGCAGCCGCCTTCGCGGTGTCGGTCGAGTCGGCTGCCGCACCCGAGCGGCTCCGGTCGACGCTGCGGCGGAGCGCCTCCATCAGGTCGAGCACCTCTCCCCCGCCGTCCTCCTCCTCGGTTGCCCCGAAGGTGGCATCCGTGTCGATGGAGTCACCCTTCTCGAGCTTCTCCTCGATGAGGCGTCGGAGTTGCGCCTGGTACTCGTCGGTGTAGTCACCGGGGGTGAAGTCGGCCGCGAAGGAATCCACCAACGCCGCGGAGAGATCCAGCTCCCGGTCGGAGATCTTGACGCTCGTCTCCAGCGCGGGGAATTCGGCCACACGCACTTCGTCGTCCCAGAGCAGCGTCTGCAGCATCAGCACGTCGTCCCGCACCCGGAGCGCGGCGAGCCTGGTCTTCTGCCGCAGGGCGAAGTGCACAATGGCGGTGCGGTCGGTCTGCTCCAGGGTTCGGCGCAGCAGCACGTAGGCCTTCGGTGAGGAGCCGTCCGGTTCGAGATAGTAACTGCGGTCGAACATGATCGGGTCGAGCTGGTCGCTCGGCACGAACTCGACCACGTCGATCTCCCGGCTGCGCTCCTCCGGCAGGGACTTGAGGTCGGCATCCGTGATCACGACGGTTTTGTCGCCGTCGGTGAACGCCTTGTCGATGTGCGCGTAGTCCACGATGTTCCCGCACACCTCACAGCGACGCTGATAGCGGATGCGGCCGCCGTCGGCGTCGTGCACCTGGTGCAGCTCGACATCGTGGTCTTCGGTGGCGCTGTAGACCTTGACCGGCACATTGACCAGCCCAAAGGTGATGGAGCCCTTCCAGATCGATCGCATAGTTTTTTGCCTCCTGCCACCAGTACACACCCGTTGCGCACTGATGGGGATAGGTTTCTGGACCCGCCTGTGCGTTTGCCCGCGCACGCGAGGCTAGACCGCCGGGCACGGGGAGAGCAAGCTGGGTTCATGACAATCGGTGCCGACCGCGACCTCACCAGCCCGGCTGCCGAGCGGGAGGTCGTGACCGTCGGCGGTCGCCGGCTCACCCTGACCCACCTGGACAAGGTCATGTACCCGGAGACGGGCACTACCAAGGCCGACATTCTCGGGTACTACGCCGCGGTCTCGGATGCGCTGATCCGGCATGCGCGGGACCGGCCGGCGACGCGGAAACGCTGGGTGCACGGCGTGGGCACCGCGGCGGAACCCGGCCAGGTGTTCTTCCAGAAGAACCTCGGCGACGGCACCCCGGACTGGGTGGAGCGGCGTGAGCTGCCGCACAGCTCGCGCACCACGGTGTACCCGTTGGTGAACGACCTGCCCACGCTCACCTGGTTGGCGCAGATCGGCACCCTGGAGGTGCACGTACCGCAGTGGCGTTTCGACGCCACCGGCCAACCCGCCACCCCCGACCGGCTGGTGCTGGACCTCGACCCCGGCGAGGGTGTCGGCCTGGCCGAGTGTGCCCAGGTGGCCCGGTGGGCCCGGGCGCTGCTGCAGGACATGGGACTTGACCCCGTGCCGGTGACCAGCGGCAGCAAGGGCATCCACCTGTATGCGGCGTTGGAAGGCAGTCACAGCTCCGATCAGGTGAGCGAGGTGGCGCACGAACTGGCGCGCGCCCTCGAGGCCGACCACCCCGCCGAGGTGCTCAGCGCCATGACGCGGTCGCTGCGCCCCGGCAAGGTCTTCGTGGACTGGAGCCAGAACAGCGCCAGCAAAACCACGATCGCCCCGTACAGTCTGCGCGGGCAATCACGCCCGCTGGTCGCCGCCCCGCGCACCTGGCGTGAGCTAGAGGCGGCCGGGCTGGAACAGCTGGACTATCGGCAGGTGCTCAAACGCCTGGAGCGTCGGCCCGATCCGCTCGCCGCGGTGGCGGAGGCAATCGAGGCGCGCGACACGGCCACGGCGTCGCAGGCGGGTGCCGAAGGCCTGGACCGACTGCACAGCTACCGCAGCAAACGGGACGCGGGCCGCACCCCTGAGCCCGTGCCGGACACGGCGCCGACGCTTGCCGCCGGCATCGGGGCTGCCGCGTTCGTGATCCAGGAACACCATGCCAGGGCCCTGCACTTCGACCTGCGCCTGGAGCACGACGGCGTGCTGGCCTCGTGGGCACTGCCCAAGGGAGTGCCGACCGATCCCACCCACAACCACCTGGCGGTGCACACCGAGGACCACCCGATGGAGTATCTCGAGTTCGAGGGCGACATTCCGGCCGGGGAATACGGCGCCGGCTCCATGTCGATCTGGGACTCCGGCACGTACTCAATGGAGAAGTGGCGCGACGACGAGGTCATCATCACCCTCCACGGCCGCCCCGATGGCGGCCTGGCCGGCGCACAACATGAGTTTGCGCTCATCCGCACCGGCGGGGCCGAGTCCCGCAACTGGCTGATCCACCTCATGAAACCGAAGCCCGGCAGCCCGGCCGGGCGGGCCCCGGTCAGCGCGCCGGCCGCGGCCGCGGCACCGGCGACAGTATCCGGCACCGTCACCGTGGCCGGGACCGCCTATTCCCCCATGCTGGCCCGGCCCGGCACCCTGCAGGATCTGTCGCCGGACTCCGGCTGGGCCTACGAGATGAAGTGGGACGGCATCCGGATGCTCGCCTACGTCGACGGCGGACCCGACGGCAACGTGCGGTTCCTCACCCGCAACGGCAACGACGTGACGGCGTCTTTCCCCGAACTGGTCGACGACCTGCACGCGGCCCTCGGCAACCGGAGCGGCGTGCTCGACGGCGAGGTCGTGGCGCTGGACCGTCGCAACCGACCCGACTTCTCCCGGCTGCAAAGCCGGCTCGGCCTCACCGACCCCCGGGATGTGCGGCTGGCGCAACGCGGGGCCCCGGTTCACTATTTCGTCTTCGACCTGCTCGAGCACGACGGCACCGCCGCCGTCGACCAGCCCTATTCGGCCCGCCGCACCGCGTTGGAGAGCCTCGTCACCGCCACCGGCACCGTACAGGTGCCGCCGGCGTTCGACGGTGCCGCCGCCGCCGCGCTCGCCACCAGCGCCAGGCTCGGTCTGGAGGGGCTGATCGCCAAGGAGACCGACAGCAGCTATCAGAGCGGGCGCCGCACCGACCGGTGGCTGAAGATCAAGCACGTCAAGGCCCAAGAGGTGGTGATCGGCGGCTGGCGGCCCGGGAACGGGCATCGCGGCAGCACGCTGGGCTCACTGCTGGTGGGCATACCCGCTGCCACACGCCCGGGCGAGACGGGGGTGCCGCCGCTGCGCTACGCCGGCCGGATCGGCACCGGCTTCAGCGACCGTGACCTCACCGCACTGCGCCGCCGGCTGAACGAGCTGCCCCGTACCGACAGCCCGTTCGACGATGTACCGGCAGCGGACGCCGCGGATGCCGTGTGGGTGCAGCCGCTGCTCGTGGGCGAGGCGGAGTTCGCCGAGTGGACGCCGTCCGGCCGGCTGCGGCACCCCACCTGGCGCGGCCTCCGTCCGGACAAGTCACCGGCCGACGTCGTCCGGGAGGACCAGAGCCGCTTGGGCGACGACCAGGGCCGCACCGACTGAACCGAGAGGGGACCTCATGACCGGCACCGTTGGTTCCACCGCCCTGCTGGTATGCCTGGTCCTCTCGGCAACGGCCACCCTCACCACCTGGCTGCTCTCGGTATTGACCCGGGAGTACTCGTGGGTGGACCGGGCGTGGTCGCTGTTGCCGCCCGTCTACCTGTGGGTGTTCGCGATCGCCAACGGACTCACCGATCCGCGTCTGGTCACGGTAGCCGTGCTCGGCACGCTGTGGGGCGCCCGGCTCACGTTCAACTTCGCTCGCAAGGGCGGCTACCGGCCCGGCGGGGAGGACTACCGGTGGGCGGCCTTGCGCCGGCGCATGAGCCGTGCACAGTTCGCGGCGTTCAACCTGTTCTTCATCTCGATCTACCAGAACCTTCTGCTCCTGCTCATCACCCTGCCGGCCTGGACGGTGTTAGAAAACCCCGGGACACCCGTCGGCGCCGCCGACCTCATCGTCACCGCCGCCTTCCTCGCCTGCCTGGCCGGTGAAACGGTCGCCGACCAGCAGCAGTGGACCTTCCAGCAGCACCGCCGGATGCTGCGCGCGCAGGGCGACACCGACCCCGGTTTCCTGCAGGGCGGGCTGTTCCGTTTCTCGCGGCATCCGAACTACTTCTTCGAAATCGCGCAGTGGTGGCTGGTGGCGGGGTTCGGCGCCCTCGCGGCGGGCAGCATCCTGCAGCTCGGCAGTCTGGGCGCGCTGCTCCTGACGCTCCTCTTCGTGGGATCGATCGCTTTCACGGAGAGCATCTCGATGGAACGGCATCCGGGGTACGCCGCGTACCGGCGCGCGGTCTGGCCGCTCGTGCCGTGGCTGCCCAAGCGGGCGCGGGCGACCGCCCCGGTCTAGGTAGCCCCGGCCTCGGTCAGCCGGTCCCGCAGCGCCGGCCAGCTGGCGGCGAAACCCGGATGCAGCGGCAACCGCTCGACGTCTGCCGGTGCCACCCAGCGCAGCGCGATGCTCTCGGTGTCGCTGATCACCGGCTCGAAGAACTCCAGCGCCTCGACCACCACCGTGGTGTACGACCAGAAGCCGAGGTCGATCACCGTGCTGAAGCTCACCCGCACCAGGTCGGCGGGAACGCCGGCCTCCTCTTCGGCCTCTCGCAGGGCCGCGTCCAGGGCGCTTTCGTTCTCGTGCCGGGCGCCGCCGGGCACACCCCAGGTGTCCCCGTGGTGACTCCACACGGCCCGGTGCTGCAGGAGCACCCCGCGGTCACGATGGTGCACGAGCAGCCCGGCGGCCCCGTAGAGGCCCCAGAACCTGGCACCATCCGGGCCATAGACCCACGCATCACCACTGCCACTCATCGCTTAAGCATGCCGTACTCCCGCCCGGCCGGCGCCCGGGATTCATCCACGCCCGGCGAGTAAGATCAGGTCCGGCGAACACACCACCGCCCCTCCCAAAGGATTTCCTTTCATGACCTCTGACAGCCCCGCCACCGCCCTCGACGCCGCCGGCCTGGCACGGTACATCGACCACACCCTGCTCAAGCCCGAGGCCACCCAGGCCGATGTCGTCGCGCTGGTCGCCGAGGCGATCGAACTGGGCGTCTACTCGGTGTGCGTGTCTCCGTCGATGCTGCCGGTCACCATTCCCGCGGAGGCCGACCTCAAGGTCGCCGTCGTGTGCGGGTTCCCGAGCGGCAAGCACGCCAGCGCCATCAAGGCCGCCGAGGCCGCGCTCTCCGTGGCGCAGGGCGCCGACGAGATCGACATGGTCATCGACGTCGGGTCGGCCAAGGCCGGCCGGTTCGACCTCGTTGAGGCCGACATCAGCGCCGTGCGCGCCGAGATTCCGGCCCCGCACATCCTCAAGGTGATCATCGAATCCGCCGCACTCACCGACGACGAGATCGTGGGCGCCTGCCGTGCCGCGGTCGCCGCCGGCGCCGACTTCGTCAAGACCTCCACGGGGTTCCACCCGACCGGCGGAGCCACCGTGCACGCGGTGCGCCTGATGGCGCACACCGTTGCCGGCGCGCTCGGTGTCAAGGCGTCCGGCGGGGTGCGCAGCCACGCCGACGCCCTGGCCATGATCGAGGCCGGCGCCACGCGCTTGGGTGTCTCCGGCACCCGCGCCGTGCTCTCCGGTGCACCCGTCGAACCGACGGCCAACCCCGCCGCGTACTAAGCGGACGAGGCCCCAGCGCCGACACTGTTGCCCATGCGGACTTCTGCGTCCGGCGTGCCGGACGCAGAAGTCCGAACTGGACGCAGAAGAGACGCGGAAGCGCGGTGTCAGGGCGCAGCGCGATTCTTCCGGATGAGTATTTCCGACTCGACCGGGACCGATCGCGGTGTTGATGATCCGATGGCGCCTAGTCTGCCCAATTCCGCGAGTGGCGCCGGATGTCGTGCTCGGTGACATCCACCTGGAGCGGTTCTGCGGCGGCCAGCCCCAGATCGACGAGTCCCGCGTGCACGTCGTAGTGCCCCGGCTGCAGGTCGGCCCACTGGTTCGAGTCGATCTCGACCCGCACCCGGACGTACTCGCCGGGGTCCAGCGGAAGTGCAGGATTACGTCCGTTGACATACGCGAAAGACACACTCGGATCCGGTCCACCCGGTTTGCGTAACCCGGCGAAAACCACGAACGAGTCACCGTGCGGATGCCAACGCTTCGTCCCGGCATTGATGATGTCGATCGCGAGCAGGTCGAGATTCGGCGCCGCCCGGGTGACCTCCGGCCAGCGGAGCACGAGCCCCTCGGCGCGCGCTCTGGGGCTGGGTCGACGAGGAAGTGGCGACGGATACAAACTCAAGGAATCACCCGTTGGGTTGTCCTCATCGCGCATGATGATGCCGACCCACCACGACGAAGGGTCAGTATCCGCCGGGGCGCCCACTGTCGTGGCCGACCCTGTGTCGGACGAGAGCACACGCCAGCCTCGGCCGGGCATCTCCGCCGGCAGGTCGTTGGTGAACGTCAGACCGAGCTCATGGAGAATCGCGTCGAACTCCAGACCGTCCTGTTCGAAAGAGCCCGGGTCGACCGGGATCGTTCCTACCTGCGGCCTATCGTCCAGGGGATTCATGCCCCCATGCTTGCACGGCCGGCGGTCCGCCGGCCAGATCAGAGGGCGCAGCGCCGACATCCGCTGGCGCTGGCTGTTGCCCATGCGGACTTCTGCGTCCGGCAAACCGGACGCAGATGTCCGGACCGTGCGCAGGAGCGCGTCAGACCGAGACGATGGTGTGCACGGGCACGTCGCCGAGCCGGCCGCGCCCGTCGAGGTCGGCCAGTTCAAGGACCACGCCGACCCCGATCGAGACGTAGCCGGCACGCTCGATCAGGCGGGCGGTGGCCGCGACGGTGCCGCCGGTGGCCAGCACGTCGTCGACGATGAGCACGCGGGTGCCGGCGGGCAGCTGCCCGACCTCCAGTTCCAGGCGCGCCGACCCGTACTCAAGGTCGTATTCCTCGGTCAAGACGGTGCCGGGTAGTTTCCCGCCCTTGCGCACGGCTAACACCGCGCACTCCGCGGCGTACCCGATGCCCGCGGCGAGCAGGAACCCGCGCGCTTCGATGCCGGCCACGGCGTCGAACTGCCCGCGGAACCGGTCGTTCAGGTCGTCGATGATCGAGCGGAAGGCCACCGCGTCGGCGAACACCGGGTTGAGGTCGCGAAACAGGATCCCGGGAAGCGGGAAGTCCGGGTACGAGGCGAGGAGGGTCTGAACGTGCTGGGCGGCGGGAACAATCACGTACTCAAGGGTACTGGGCGCTCTCAGCGGCTTCCGCCGCCGCCCCGGCGCGAAACCCGCCGGTCACGGAGCCGTGGGGGCGCCAGTTGGGTCGGTGTCGACCGGTTCGTCCATCGCTCCGCTGAGCTCGTCGAGGAAACGCACGACGGCGACCTGCTCGGCGTTCGTGAGCTTCTCGGCGGCAGCCAGCATCCGTTGGTGCGCCGCGCCCAACACCCGCTTGATCTCGTCTTGCGCGCGCCCGGTGGCGTGCAGCATCTGCGCCCGCCGGTCGGTCGGGTGCGGCTCACGGCGCAGCCGGCCGGAGGCCTCCAGCCGCGTCAGCAGTTTGGCCGTCGCGGCCGATGAGATCCCCAGCAGCACGCTGAGATCCTTCGGACCCATCGATTCCGATCGCTCCTCGGCGGCGATCAGGTGCCGCAGCGCCACCATGTCGGTGTCGTTCATGTCCATGTTGGCGCGGGCCCTGACCCGCATCGCCACATCGGCGGCCCGGAACCGGCGAACGGCCCGCAGCACGGCGACCGCGGACACCCGATCCGAGCCGGTCGATCCGGATTCCGGGTACCAGTAGCCGGCGGAACCGGAACTCGGTTTCGCGGCGGGTTCGTCGGCGGCGGGCATAAGCACCATGCTAGATTATCGCTAACTCAGTTAGGTATTTTTTCGAGTATCTTTGCTGCACGAGAGGGAGCACCGATGCACACAGCAGAATCCACCATTGAGCTAGTCGAAGACATGGTCGTTCTGCTTGACGAGGATGGCGCGGAGATCGGCACCGCTCCCAAGAGCAGTGTGCACGGCGCAGACACCTCTCTGCACCTGGCGTTCTCCTGCTATGTGTTCAACGACCGTGGCGAGGTACTCATCACCCGCCGCGCCCTGGCCAAGAAGACCTGGCCCGGTGTGTGGACCAATTCCTTCTGCGGTCACCCCGCGCCGGCCGAAACGCTCACGGATGCCGTCCGCCGGCGCGCCGACTTCGAGCTGGGCATGGACCTGGCCGGGATCGACCTGGCACTCCCCCTGTTCCGCTACCGCGCCACGGACAGCAGTGGCATCGTCGAGAACGAGGTCTGCCCGGTGTACCTGGCGCGGGCGGTCGGCGACCCGGTGCCCAACCCTGACGAGGTGATGGAGTTCGCCTGGACCGAGCCGGAGGCGCTGCGCCGCTCCGTGCTGGCCAGCCCGTTCGCCTTCAGCCCGTGGATGGTGCTGCAGATGCGTGAACTGGAGACCTTCCGTGCATGAGATCGCGACGCTGGGCGTCGAGACCGAGCTGCACCGCTTCTTCGCGGCGGCCCGCCTGCGCGCCAGCGACTACGGCGAACACTACGTGGCGCTGTGGGACTCGCTCGACCTCGCCAGCCGCGGGGGTAAACGGGTGCGCCCGGCCCTGGTCCTGGCCGCCTACGACGGCTTCGGCGGCGCCGACCACACCCTGTCCACGCCCGTCGCGGTGAGCTTCGAGCTGCTGCACACTGCATTCCTCATTCACGACGACGTCATTGACCGGGACCTGTCCCGGCGCGGCATGGCCAACATCGCCGGCCGGTTCACCGAGCGTGCCATTGCACACGGCGCCGGGATCGGGCAGGCCGAGGCCTGGGCCGCGACGGCAGCCATCCTGGCCGGCGACCTGGCCCTGAGCGAGGCGCACCGCGCTCTCGCCCTGCTGCCGGTGGATGCCGGGCTGCGCGGCCGGCTTCTCGACCTTCTCGACCGCGCGGTCTTTGTGTCGGCCGCCGGCGAACTGGCGGATGTGACGAACACCGTCAGCCGCACTCCCCTGACCATCCAGCAGGTCGTCACCACGCTCGAACACAAGACGGCCATCTACTCCTTCGAAGCCCCGCTGCAGGCCGGCGCCGTGCTCGCCGGTGCGTCGGAGGAGGCGATCGACGCGCTCGGCCGGTTCGGCCGCCTGATCGGCATCGCCTTCCAGCTCACCGACGACCTGCTCGGCGTGTTCGGTGACCCCGCGGCCACCGGTAAGAGCGTGCTCGCCGACCTGCGGGAGGGCAAGCAGACCGCACTCATCGCCCACGCCGGATCCACCGACCGCTGGCCGCTGATCGCGCCCTTCGTGGGCAAGGACGACCTCACGGAGGCTGAGGCCGAGATTGTGCGCAGCCACCTCCGCGACTGCGGCGCCCCGGAGACCGCCGACGGCCTCGCCCGCGAATACGCCCGCCAGGCCGTCGACGCCCTGCAGATCCCAGTCATGCCCGACGCCCTCCGCACCACCCTGACCCAGTTGGCGGCCAGCGCCGTCACCCGCGACAAATGAGCCGCGACACCGCCACCCCTCGCACCGGCGCGTCACACGGGGCCGCACTGCCCACCACCCTCGGCACCTACAACGCGGCGGCACTGGCCAGCGCGACCACGGTGATCGGGCACTACTCCACCTCCTTCGGGCTCGCCGCCCGCCTGCTCAGCCCCGGCGTGCGAGACGAGGTGCGCACCATCTACGCGCTCGTGCGCATCGCGGATGAGATCGTCGACGGGGCGGCCAGCGAAGCCGGCATCGACCTCGACGGCCAGCGCGAGCTGCTCGACGACCTTGAGAAGGAAACCGAACGCGCAATGGAGCGAGGCTTCAGCACCAATCTCGTGGTGCACGCGTTCGCCACGACCGCCAGGCGGGTAGGCATCGATGCCTCCCTCACGCGCCCGTTCTTCGCGTCGATGCGCCGGGACCTCGACCCGGCGCCGTTCACGGCCGCCGGCGTCGCCGAGTACATCTACGGCTCCGCCGAGGTGGTCGGGCTGATGTGCCTTCGCAGCTTCCTGCGCGAGTCACCGCGCACGCCGGACCAGCTCGCGGTGCTCGACCACGGCGCCCGCAGCCTCGGCGCCGCCTTCCAAAAGGTCAACTTCCTGCGGGACCTGGCCGCCGACCGCGACGCGCTGGGCCGCAATTACTTCCCCGGCGTCGACCTCACCCGCCTCACCGAGGCTCAGAAGAACCTACTGCTCGACGACATGGACGCCGACCTCGCGGCCGCCGAACGGGTGTTGCCGCTGTTGCCGCCCGGCAGCCGACGCGCGGTGACCGCCGCGCACCGCTTGTTCGCCCGGTTGTCGGCGAAACTGCGCCAGACCCCCGCCACCGATTTGATGAGCACCCGCATCCGGGTGCCGGATCCGGAGAAACTCATGATCGCCCTCTCGTCCTCGCTCGGCCCGCAGGCGTGGCGCCGGTGACCGCCTCCTCCCCCCTCCGGACCGGCCCCACCCCTCCTGCTCCCCTCCGGACCGTCGTCATCGGCGGCGGCATCGCCGGCCTGGCCAGCGCGGCGCTGCTGGCCAGAGAGGGGCATCAGGTCACCCTGCTGGAGGCGCACGACACCCTCGGTGGTCGTGCGGGCTTCTGGGAGGCTGACGGCTTCCGCTTTGAAACCGGGCCGTCCTGGTACCTGATGCCAGAGGTGTTCGAGCATTTCTACCGGCTGATGGGAACCAGCGCCGCCGAGCAGCTCGAGCTCACTCGGCTCGATCCCGGCTACCGGGTGTTTTTCGAGACCGACTCCGACCCCGTCGACGTGCGCGCCGACCGCGCCGACAACATCGCCCTGTTCGAGAGCCTCGAACCCGGCGCCGGCGCCAAGCTGGAGACATACCTGGCCAGCGCCAAGGAGACCTACGACATGGCCGTCGACAGGTTCCTGTACACGAGCTTCGCGTCCTTCAAGCCCCTTCTGGTGCGCGACGTGCTCAGCCGGATGGGCCGGCTGGGCCGGCTGCTGCTGCAGCCGTTGGACAAGTTCGTCGCCGGGTACTTCCGCGACCCGCGCATCCGCCAGATCCTCGGCTACCCGGCGGTGTTCCTGGGTTCCTCTCCCGACCGCACCCCGTCGATGTACCACCTGATGAGCCACCTCGACCTGGCCGACGGTGTGCTCTACCCGCAGGGTGGCTTCACCCGCCTCATCGAGAGCATCGTGGGCCTGGCCCGCGCCGAGGGCGTAACCATCGAGACCGGTGCCCGCGTTCAGGCCATCCGCTCGGGCCGTGCACCCGCCCGGAAGGGCGGCATGGCGGCGGTGGAAGGTGTCACCTACACCAACGCGGCTGGCGACGTGGTGCGGCTGGATGCCGACATCGTGGTCTCGGCAGCCGATCTGCACCACACCGAGACCCAACTGGTGGAACCGGGCAAACAGACCTACCCGGAGCGTTGGTGGCAGAAACGCACCTCCGGCCCCGGCGCCGTTCTGGTGCTGCTCGGGGTCAGCGGCGATCTGCCGAAACTGGCACACCACACTCTCTTCTTCACCGAGGACTGGGCCGACAACTTCGACCGCATCTTCGGCGCGACGACCTCGGTGCCGAACCCGGCGTCGTTCTACGCCTGCCTGCCCAGCGCCACCGACCCGAGCGTGGCCCCGGACGGCGCGAGCAACATGTTCCTGCTCATCCCCGTTCCCGCCGACACCGGCATCGGTCACGGCGGCATCGACGGCGCCGGTTCGGCGCAGGTGGAGGGCATCGCGGACGCCGCGATCGGCCAGCTCGCCCAGTGGGCCGGCATCCCCGACCTCGCCGACCGCATCCTGGTGCGCCGCACCATCGGCCCGGCCGACTTCGCCGATGACCTCAACTCCTGGAAGGGCGGGGCGCTGGGGCCGGCGCACACCCTCAAGCAGAGCGCGTTCTTCCGCGGCGCCAACGTGTCCAAGCACATCGACGGGCTCTACTACGCCGGCGGCACCACCATCCCGGGCATCGGCCTGCCGATGTGCCTGATCAGCGCCGAGATCCTGGTGAAGCGCATCCGGGGCGACGTGAGCACCGGTCCGCTCCCCGAACCATCCCGGGCCGCGCCACGCCCGACCGGCTCGCAGCCGGCTCCACAGCGTTGAGCGGGCCCGTGTGAGCGTCTTCTACCTTCTTGCCCTGCTGGTGTCCCTCACCGGCATGATCGTGCTCGACCGCCGGTTCGGCCTGTTCTTTTGGCGAGCTCCCCGTGTCGCGGCTGTCGTGCTGGTGGCCGGGGTGCTCTTCTTCCTGGCCTGGGATCTGATCGGCATCGGCTCCGGCATCTTCTATCGCGGTGAGACCTCGTTCATGACCGGCCTGCAACTGGCGCCCGAGCTGCCGGTCGAGGAGGTCTTTTTCCTGACCTTCCTCTGCTACCTGTTCATGAATGCCCTGCAGGGCGCCCGGATGCTGCTGGACGCGAGGCGCCCCTCGTGACCTATCTGTGGTTGAACACGATCTTCCTCGGCCTCGCCGTCGCTGTGGCCGCCGTGGCGCTCTGGCGCCGACCGGCGGCCCGCCGTCTGGCCGCCCCCGCCGGACTCGCGCTGGCGGCCGTCCTCGTGCTGACCGCGGTCTTCGATAACATCATGATCGGGGTGGGTCTCGTCGCGTACGACGCCGACCTCATCTCCGGGTGGTTCGTGGGCCTGGCCCCGGTCGAAGACTTCGCTTATCCCGTCGCCGCGGCCCTGCTGTTGCCGGCGCTCTGGTCGCTGCTCGGCGGCGACACCCGGACCGACACGCGCCGAGCATCGCGACAAGGACAGGACGTATGACCCAGCCGGCAGTTCCCCACGGCACCGCTGCAGCCAGTGGCATCGGCCACACGGCCCGACAGGTGCTGCTCTCCTCCCGCCCGCTCAGCTGGATCAACACGGCGTTCCCGTTCGCCGCCGCCTACGTGGTCACCACGGGCCGCGTCGACGCTCTACTGGTGGTGGGCACCCTGTTCTTCCTGATCCCCTACAACTTGCTGATGTACGGCATCAACGACGTGTTCGACTACGAGTCCGACCTGCGCAACCCGCGCAAGGGCGGCGTCGAGGGTGCCATGCTCGAGAAGAGTCTGCACCGCACCGTGCTCATCGCCGGGGTCGCCACGGCGCTGCCGGTGCTGGTGGCCATGCTGGCGCTCGCCGGCGCCAATCCCGTCTCCTGGCTGGTCTTGGCGATCAGCCTCTTCGCGGTGGTGGCGTACTCCGCGCCGGGGCTGCGGTTCAAGGAACGTCCGGTGCTGGATTCCGTGACCTCGAGTGTGCACTTCGTGAGCCCGGCCGTCTACGGCCTCGCCGTCGCCGGCGCCCTGGTCACACCGGACCTGGTGGCCCTGCTCACGGCGTTCTTCTTCTGGGGCATCGCCAGTCACGCCTTCGGCGCCGTGCAGGACGTCGAACCCGACCGGCAGGGCGGCATCAGCTCGATCGCGACGGCGTTCGGCGCCGCGCAGACCGTGCGCGTGGCAATCGGCTTTTGGACGCTGGCCGGGCTGCTGATGCTCGTGACCGACTGGCCCGGACCGCTCGCCGCGGTGCTGGTGATCCCGTACATCCTCGCCGCCTGGCCGTACCGATCGGTCAGCGACGCAGACTCCGAACGGGCCAATAACGGCTGGAAGCGGTTCCTGCGGCTGAACTTCTTCACCGGATTCCTGGTGACCATGCTGCTGATCCTGTGGGTGGTGCTGCGCTGAGCCCCAAGTGGACGCCCGGCGCCGCGTAGAGTCGTCTGCATGGACTTGCAGAGCGCTCGCGTGGACAGCTGGACCTGGGCGGTGCGGATGTACAAGACCCGGTCGCAGGCCACGGCGGCCTGCCGGGCCGGGCACGTGCGGGTGAACGGGGAGCGGGCGAAGTCCGCGCAGTCCATCAAGCCGGGCGATGAGGTGCGCATCCGCGCCAACGGTTTCGACCGGGTGCTCTCGGTGTCGAAAATCATCGTGAAGCGGGTGGGTCCGAGCGTGGCCGCCGAGTGTTTCGTCGACAACACCCCGCCGCCGCCACCCCGCGAGGAGGTGGCCCTGGTCCCCATGCGCGACCGCGGCGCCGGCCGGCCCACCAAGCGTGAGCGCCGCGAGATGGAAGAGCTGCGCGGGCACTGACCCTTTCGGTCAGTTCGGCGGCACGGGTGGCAGCCTCACCGGAGGCACCAGCGTGCCCACCTCCGAGCGCACCCACCAGTCGTGGCTCACCCGGCGCTCGGCCGGCGTGCTGAACCGGTACAGAAAGACCCGGGCGCGCACGTACCGGGGCGGATGTTCCGGGAACGGATTGTGGGCGAGCAGCCGCAACGTGGCCCGGTCGCCCTGCAGCAGCCGCGCCAGGAACACCTCGAACCAGCGGGTGTCCCGCGACCCGAGCGCCAGGAACCACATCAGCCAGTCCAGCCGCAGGTGGTACGGCGCGAACTGCCCGGGCAGCCGCGCCACGTCGCCGGGCTTGCCGCGGAACTCGTAGGCCCGCCAGTCGGACTCGGCACGCGGATCTCCGCGCGAATCAATGGTGTCGCTGCCCTCGACGATCACCTCAAAACGCTCCTTCGTGACCGTGCCGAACGCCCCGTACGCGTTCACCAGGTGGAACGGGTTGAAGCTGGCGTTCATGAGCTGGTGGCGGCGGAGCAGGTTGCGCGCCGGCCAGTAGCTGAGTACCACCAGCAGGGCCGTCACGGCGAGCACCACCACCACGAACCAGAGCGGCTGCTCCCCCGGCCCGGTGCCGCCGTCGTCCGGTGCCACCCGCAGGGCCGGTACAAGGATGCCGCCCAACCACCGCAACGACGTGTCGTCGACGGCCGCGGCGGCCAGCACGATGGTTATCCAGTTGAGCCAGGCGAAATTGCCGGTGACCACCAGCCACACCTGGCTCAGCACGATGCCGCCGGCGGCGAGGGACGCCACCGGTTGCGGGGCGAAGAGCAGCACCGGCAGCCCGAGCTGCACGACGTGGTTGCCCAGCACCTCGCCCCGGTGCGCCCACCGGGGCAGGTGGTGCACGAACCAGCTCACCGGATTGGGCATCGGCTGGGTTTCGTGGTGATAGAACAGGGCGGTCAGGTCGCGCCATTCCCGGCCGCCGCGGAGCTTGATCAGGCCGGCACCGAACTCCAGCCGGAAGACCAGCCAGCGTAGGAAGAACAGCACCGGCAGCGGGGTGGCCACAGCCGAGGAGCCGAGGAACGCGACGATGAAGCCCGCCTCCACCAGCAGGCTCTCCCAGCCGAACGCGTAGAAGGTCTGCCCCACGTTCACGATGGACAGGTACAGCGCGAACAGGACCAGGAAGACGAGCATCGGCAGCCAGGCCGGGCCCAGTTGTGGCAGGCCGAGCACAACCGTGGCAGACAGTCCGGCCCCGACGCCGGCAACGAGGCGCAGCAGGGCGTCGGAATAGTGCCACTGGAACAGGCTCGGCGCCCGCCGGAACGGCACCACGGCCGTGAACGAGCGCACCGGCAGCAGACCGTTCTCGCCCAGCAGCGCGGGGAACTGGCTGAGCGCCGACACGAACGCGATCAGGTAGAGAACGGCGGTCCCCCGCTGCAGAATCTCCCGGGCGATGTCATAGTCGCCGGATGCGAACCAGTCCATGGTGCCACTCACCCTAGGCCCACGGGACGGGGCCGGAAATCCCACGCTTGACGGATGCGACTAAACCGGTATAGGTTCTGTCTAAACCGGTTCAGCCCCGCGGCTGTCCCGGACCGCCGTCAACGAGGAGGCCCCATGGATTCGTCCACGAATCCCAGCACGCCTGCCCCGAAGGTGACGATCGCGGACGTGGCCAGGGAGGCCGGTGTCAGCAAGGGACTCGTCTCCTTCGCGCTCAACGACCGCCCGGGGGTGTCCCCCGAAACCCGCTCCCGCATCCTGCGCGTGGCCGGCGCACTCGGCTGGACACCGTCCCTGCGCGCCCGGTCGCTGTCGTCGAAGCGTTCCTTCGCGCTCGGCCTGGTGATGGCCCGCGATCCAGAGGTGCTCGGTTCCGACCCGTTCTTCACCTCCTTCCTCGCCGGCGTCGAAACCATCCTCGCCCCGCAGGGACTCGCCCTGGTTCTCAGCGTGGTTCCCGATGAGACCACCGAACTGCAGACCTATCGCACCCTGGTCACCGACGGCCGGGTGGATGGTGTGTTCCTCACCGACCTGCGGCACGACGACCCGCGCATCCCCTGCCTCGCCGAACTCGGCCTGCCCGCCGTCACATTGGGTCGCCCCGACCAGCCCAGCTCCTTCCCGGCCGTGTGCATCGACGACACCCAGGGGGTCGCCGACACCGTGCGGCACCTCGTGGAACTCGGCCACACCCGCATCGCCCATGTGGCCGGGAGCCCCGACATGCTGCACGGCAGCCGACGACGTGCGGCGTTCACCGCCGCGATGCAGGGCGCCGGGTTGGGCGACGGCCAGATCGTCGAGACCGACTTCTCGATCTCGGCGGGTGCGGATGCCACACGTCGGCTGCTCGGCCAGACCCAGCGCCCCACCGCCATCCTCTTCGCGAACGACCCCATGGCCATTGCCGGAATCGGCGTCGCCCAGGAGCTCGGGGTGAGCGTGCCGAAGGATCTGTCGATCACCGGGTTCGACGACATCGAATTCGCCCGGCACGTGTACCCCGCACTGACGACAGTGGGCGCCACCCCGCTGGTCTGGGGCCGCTCGGCCGCCAGCACCCTGCTCGCACTCATCCGCACCGGAGCCGCCGACGACGTCGAGCTTCCCGCTGCCCGACTGATCATCCGGGGTTCGGCGTCAGCGCCGACACCGTCCTGAGACGCACCACCCGCCGCCGCAGCAGAGCCGCTGCGGACACCCGAATGGAGAAAGACATGCAACGCAGCATTCGTCCACACCGCGCTCCTCGACAGACCAGGCGGCTTCTCGCCGCCGCTGCCACGTCCGCCGCAATGATCGTCGCCCTCGGGGCGTGCTCGAGCGGCGGTGGCGACACCGGCTCCGCCGAGGGCCGCGGTGACATCACGATCTGGTACTCCAACAACGAGAACGAGGTCAAATGGGGCAAGGCGATGGTCGAGGCCTGGAACGCCGACAACCCCGACGAGCAGGTCAAGGCGCAGGAGATCCCGGCCGGCAAGAGCAGTGAAGAGGTCATCGGCGCGGCGATCACCGCGGGCAATGCACCCTGCCTGATCTTCAACACCGCACCGGTTGCAGTGCCGCAGTTCGTCAAACAGGGCGGCCTGGTCGACCTCAGCAGCTTCGAGGACGGTGACTCCTACATCCAGGAGCGCACCGGCGACCTGAGCACGCAGTACCAGAGCGAGGACGGCAAGTTCTACCAGATGCCGTGGAAGTCCAACCCGGTGATGTTGTTCTACAACAAGGACCTCTTCGCCGCCGCCGGCCTGGACCCCGAGAACCCCGAGCTCGCCACCTATGACGAGTTCCTGGCCACCTCGCGCACCCTGGTCTCGGCCGGCGTGTCGCAGTACGCCATCAACCCGGCGGCCACGAGCGAGTTCTTCCAGAGCTGGTTCGACTTCTACCCGATGTACGGGAACGAAACCGGAGGCTCCCTGTTCGTCGAAGACGGCGAGGCCACCTTCAACTCCGACGAAGGCGTCGCGGTCGGCGAATTCTGGAAGACCGTGTACGCCGAGAATCTCGCCGGCAAGGAGAAGTACACCGGTGACTCGTTCGCGGACGGCCTGGCCGCCATGGCCAGCGCGGGACCCTGGGCCGTGTCCGTCTACAAGGATGTGGTGAACTGGGGAGCTGTTCCGTTCCCCACCAGCTCCGGCGTCGCCCCTGAAGACGCCTACACGTTCAGCGACGCGAAGAACGTCGGCATGTTCACGGCCTGCAAGAACCAGGCCACGGCCTGGGACGTGCTGAAGTTCGCCACCAGCGAGGAGCAGGACGGCCAGCTGCTCGAACTGACCGGCCAGATGCCGTTGCGCCAGGACCTCCCCACGGTCTACCCGGACTACTTCGCGGCCAACCCCGCCTACGAACAGTTCGGTGACCAGGCCTCACGCACGGTCGAGGTGCCGCAGGTGCCGAACTCCGTGGCCGCCTGGCAGGCATTCCGCGATGCCTGGACGAAGTCGGTCATCAGCGGTGAGGGCGACGTCGCCGATGCGTTCGACGCCGCGGCCGACAAGGTCAATGAACTGATTGCGCAGCCGTAAGCCTGATGTCCTCGACAGTCTCCTCCGGGAGCGTCACTCCGAGCCCCGCCGCCAGGCCCGCAAAGCCTGGCGGCGGGGGCCCCCGCCGGGGCCGCCGGCGCCAGCTGCTGGGCAGGAACCCCCTCGGGCTGCTGCTCAGCGCCCCCTACCTGCTCTTCGTGCTTCTGGTCTTCGCCTACCCGCTGGTCTTCGCGTTCTACATGGCGTTCCACGACTACTTCTTCGCCGCCCCTGGCGCCGTGGTGGACCGTCCTTTTGTGGGGCTCGCGAACTTCCAGCAGGTGTTGACCGACCCGGCCGTCATCCGCTCGTTCGGCAACGTGGGTATATTCCTGCTGATCAACGTGCCGCTCACGGTGGTGCTGTCACTGGTGCTCGCCACCGCGCTGAACAAGATCGTGCGTGCCCGCACCTTTCTGCGGGTGTCGTTCTACGTGCCGTACGTCACGGCCAGCGTCGCCGTTGTCGTCGTCTGGCTGTTCCTGTTCAACAGCAACGGCCTGGTCAACCAGATCCTCGGCCCGCTGGCGCCGGACCCGACCTGGCTGATCAACCCGCTCCTGGCGATGCCCACGATCGCCATCTTCGTCACCTGGAAGCAGATGGGGTTTTTCATCCTGCTCTACCTGGCCGCCCTGCAGAACGTCTCCGACGAACTGTACGAGGCCGCGGCGACGGATGGTGCGGGCAAGATCCGCATGTTCTTCTCGATCACCGTGCCGGGAGTGCGACCGGCGACCGTGCTGGTGCTGCTGCTGGCCACGGTCACCGGCGCGAACCTGTTCACCGAGCCGTACCTGCTCACCGGCGGCGGCGGCCCGAACGGGGCTTCCTCATCGCCCGTGCTGATCATGTACCAGCGCGGCATCGAACAGGGCGAGCCGGGCATTGCCGCCGCGATCGGAGTCATCCTCGTGATCGGCGTGCTGATCCTGGCATTCATCCAACGCAAGCTGGCCGGAGGGGACGAATCATGACCAACGCCCAGAACCCGGCGGTCACCGCCGGCCTCGCCAACACCGACCCCGACACGACAAAAAAGGTGCAATCCGGCACCGGACGCTCCCGGGCCGGCCAGGTCAACGGCATGAGCCGGGGACAGAACATCCTGCGCTACGTGGTTCTCTCCATCGGCGCGGTGCTGTTCCTGTTCCCGTTCTACTACATGGTGATCGGCTCGCTGCAGACGACACCAGACCCGACCATCGCGGGGGCGTTCCCCAACCCGGCGAACATCACCGGGCAGAACTACGTCGACATCAACAGCCGCATCAACCTGTTGCAGGGACTGGTCAACTCCGGCATCTTCGCGGGCGGCGTCATCCTGTGCACCGTCGTGTTCGGCGTGCTGGTCGGTTACGCCCTCGCGCAGCTGGAATGGCGCGGACGCGGCGTCACCTTCGGGCTGATGCTGCTCGTCCAGGTGATTCCCTTCCAACTGCTGATGATCCCGCTCTACGTGATGATCGCCAGGGACTACGGCCTGGCCGACACCTACGCGGGCATGATCCTGCCGTTCGCGATCAACTCCACGGCGGTGCTCGTCTTCCGGCAGTACTTCCTGCAGGTACCCAAGGCCCTCTTCGACGCCGCCCGCATCGACGGCGCCGGCGAACTGAAGATCCTGTGGAGCATCGCACTGCCGCTCGTGCGTCCGGCCCTGCTGACCGTGGTGCTGCTCACCTTCATCGGCCCGTGGAACGAGTTCCTCTGGCCGTTCCTGATCACCAAGGAAACCTCGCTGCAACCACTGGCGGTCTCCCTGGCGAATTACCTCACCAACATCGCGGGAACCGCCGCGAACCCGATCGGCGCCGTTCTCGCCGGCGCCTGCGTGTTGGCCGCCCCCATGGTCCTTCTCTTCATCATCTTCCAACGGCACTTCGTCTCGAGCGATATCGGCTCGGGCGTGAAAGGTTAGTCATGAGCTCCACCGCACCATTCCCGTACACCCTCACCCGGATGGGCGTCGTCATGACGCCGGAGGAGGGCAACGAACTCGAGGCCGAGGGGGTCCTCAACCCCGGCTCCGGGCACACCCCCGACGGCACCCTGTACCTGCTCCCCCGCCTCGTCGCCGCCGGCAACGTCTCCCGGGTCGGTCTGGCCCGGGTGATCATCGAGAACGGCGTGCCCACCGGCGTCGAGCGCGAGGGCGTGGTCCTGGCACCCGACCGCGGCTGGGAACGCGGGGCGAACAATGCCGGGGTGGAGGACCCCCGGGTGACCTTCATCCCGCGGCTCGGTCTGCACGTGATGACCTACGTGGCCTACGGGCCGCTCGGCCCGCGCACCGCCGTGGCCGTGTCGGAGGACCTGCGCGACTGGCGGCGCCTGGGCCCGGCCCTGTTCGCCTACGACGAGGCTCTGGACATGGATCTCAACCTGTTCCACAACAAGGACACCGTGTTCTTCCCCGAGCCGGTCACCGCGCCGGACGGCGTGGAGAGCTTCGCCGTGTTGCACCGCCCGATGTGGGACCTGGACGAGACCAAGGCCGGTGAGGGCATCCGCGTGCCCGCCGGCGTGACCGACCAGCGGCAGAGCATCTGGATCAGCTACGTGAGCGTCGCCGACGCGGTGGCGGATGTCTCGGCGCTGACCTTCTGGCGCGGGCACCGATTTCTCGCCGGCCCCGAGTTCCCGTTCGAGGAACTCAAGATCGGCGGCGGCCCCGCGCCGCTGCGGGTGCCGGAGGGGTGGCTGCTGTTGCACCACGGCGTGACGGGCATCCTCGCGAAGGCGTTCGACCAGCAACAGAAGGTGAACTACGCCGCCGGAGGCATGATCCTCGACGCCGACGACCCCACGATCGTGCTCAGCCGCACGAGCGAACCGCTGCTGAAGGCCGAAACCGCCGACGAAACCAGCGGCATCGTGCCCAACGTGGTGTTCCCCACCGCAATCGAGGAGGTCGAGGGGCAGCTCTACGTGTTCTACGGCATGGCCGACTCCAAGATCGGAGTCGCCCGGCTCGACCGGAACGACGCCGAGTAGGCATCCGCCCCAGAACCGGCGGAGGGCGGCGGCGCTAGCGGGCGGCGAGGATGCAGAACTCGTTGCCCTCGGGGTCGGCGAGCACGACCCAGGGCACGTCGTGCTGGCCGACGTCGGCGCGGACGGCTCCCATTCCGACCAGCCTCGCCACCTCGGCGGCCTGGTCGTCGGGCACAAAATCGAAATGCAGGCGGTTTTTTCCGCTCTTCTCCTCGGGCACGGCGCCGAACAGCACCGTGGGATGCGCGCCCTCCGCCGGCGCGATCTCCAACTCCTCGTCGGTCTCCCCCACCACCACCCAGCCCAGGGCATCCCGCCACCAGAGTCCGAGCGCCTTCGGGTCGCGACTGTCCACAACGACTTCTTCCCACATCAACGTCATGCCCACACCGTACCCGCCCACCGTCGGTACCCTCCGCGAAACGGTCGCCACGGCCCACGCTCCGTGCTGCTCGAGGTCTAGACTCAGCTGAGATTTGGTAGCTGGGGGAAGCGTGTCATCAGGGATCGGGGCAACACCGCAGTCCGGTGCGCCCGGCTCGTCCAGGCCCGGTGTGTCCCGGCCCGGCGTGTCCAGGCCCGGAGCGGTCAGGACCGTCACGACGCGCACCAGCGCGGACCCGCGGGCATCCGCGCCGCCGGTGGCCGTGACACCGCCGGGCACGCCGCCGGCGCGAGACCCCGCCGCCGTGCGCCGGACGCATTCCAACAGGCGCCTGGACATCCAGGGGCTTCGGGCCCTCGCCGTGATCGCGGTGATCGGCAACCACGTGATTCCCTGGCCAGCGGGCGGGTTCGCCGGCGTCGACATCTTCTTTGTCGTCTCCGGCTTCCTCATCACCGGAATCCTGCTGCGCGAGCACGACCGCACCGGCCGGATCTCGCTCCGGTCCTTCTACGCCAACCGGCTGCGGCGCATCCTGCCCTCGGCCGCCGTGGTGCTGGTGGTCACCGCCGCGATCGGCTCGGCCCTGTTCAACCAGACCCGAGCGCTGGGCACCCTGTGGGACTCCCTCGCCGCGCTGTTTTTCGCGGCCAACTGGCGCTTCACCGCGGTCGGCGCCGATTACTTCCACGCCACCGCTCCGGCGTCGGCGGTGCAACACTTCTGGTCGCTGGCCGTCGAGGAGCAGTTCTACCTGGTCTGGCCGGGGCTGATGATCCTGCTGCTCCTGGCCGTCGCACGGGGCGCACGCAGACCGGGGTACACGCGGCGGGCGGTCGCCGTGCTCGCCACGGTCATCGTCGCGGCGTCGTTCGGCTATGCCCTCTGGGTTTCGGCTGCCCAGCCCGCGCTCGCCTACTTCTCCACCTTCGCCCGGGCCTGGGAGCTGGGTGTGGGTGCGCTGATCGCCGTGGCGGCCCCGTTGCTGACCCGGATCCCTGTCGCTGTGCGATCGGTGCTGGCCTGGACCGGGCTGGCCGGCATCATCGGCTCGTTTTTCGTGCTCGGCCCCGACCTGCCCTTCCCCGGTCCGTGGGCGGCACTGCCGGTGCTGGGCACGGCGTTGGTGATCGTCGCCGGCACCAACGCGCCGGCGCACCGGCTGTTCCCGCTGACCAACCCGGTGAGCGTCTATTTCGGCGACATCTCGTATTCGCTCTACCTCTGGCATTTCCCGGTCTTCATCTTCCTGAGCCTGCTGCTGCCCGACCAGACGCCGCTGAGTACGCTGCTGATCGTCGGCACGATCGTGGCGGTGTCCGTCGTGGGCTACTACCTGGTGGAACAGCCCGTGCACCGCTCGCCCTGGCTGCGCGGTCGCGGTCTCCCGGCCGCCGAGCGACGGCTGGCCTGGCGGGGCTGGCGCGAGCGGTTCAGTACCCAGTTCCTCGTCTCGGCTTTGGGCGCTTTTGTGGTCGTGGTCGTCGTCGCCGTGTCCTTCCAGCTGCAGGACCATCCGCTCAGCCCGATGGCCGCTCCCGTGGCCGACACCCCGTCCGATGCGAGCCTTGAGGTGGTCCTACAGGCAGACCTGGCCGCCGCGGCCGCCGCAACGGCGTGGCCGGACAACCTCGATCCCTCGCTCAACAGCGCCATCGCCACGTCGTCGAACAACAACCCCGCGCGGGACTGCTTCACCGTGGGCGACACACCCTCCTTCGACCGGTGCAGCTGGGGCGACTCCGACGCACCCCACCGGATGTTCCTCGTCGGCGACTCCGAAGCGCTCTCCTACGCGCCCGCGTTCAAGGCGATCGCCGAGGCCAGCGCCGGGCAGTGGCGAATCACCACCGTCGGCCTCTACGGCTGCCGGTTCACCCAGGTGCTCGTGGCCAACGAGGATGCCGCGGTGATGGACGCCTGCCCACAACGGAAGCTCGACGTGGCCGCGGAGATCGGCCGGGCCGCCCCGGACCTGGTGGTGGTGGCCAACGCCTTCGCCGAGGGCCAGGACGTCAACCGCACCCCGCTGTCGGTGGCCGATATCGTCGCCTCGACGTTCGCCGAAACGGCCGGCTACGGCGCGGCCGGCCGGATCGTCTACCTGGCCCCGCCGCCGTTGGGCGCCGAGCTCGGCCAGTGCTATTCGAACGTGTCCAGCCCCACGGACTGCAACGTCGGCATCGGCCAGGCCTGGCAGGCGTTCGCGACCGCCCTGTCGGCGGAGTCCGCCACCGGCGACCACTACGTCAGCTCACTCCCGTTCAGCTGCGCCGACGGCATCTGCCCCGCCTTCGCCGGCACGATCCCCACCAAGTACGACAGCGTGCATATGACGCCGGCGTATGCGGAGCGGGTGGCACCCGCCATCCGTTTCGAGCTGGCCGCCCTCGGACTGATGTAGCGGCCCGTCTCCGACCAATCCGGTGGATACTCGCCGCTAGAGTCGGTGGTGGCTCCAGCGTTGGTGCCGTGTAGCCCACTCGCGAAAGGCAACCCGTGCCCCGGTTAGACCTGCCCCTGTCCGAACTCACGCAGTACCGCCCCGAGGTCGCCGAGCCGGCCGACTTCGACGCCTTCTGGCAGCGCACCCTCGCCGAAGCCCGCCAGCACCCGGCCGCTCCGGTGCTGACGCGGGTGGATTCGCCGCTGAGTGAAGTGGAGGTCTACGACGTCACCTTCAACGGTTTCGCGGGCGACCCGGTGAAGGCCTGGTTCATGCTGCCCGTGGACCGGGCCGGGATACTTCCCGAACGGCTTCCCACGGTGGTCGAGTACAACGGGTACGGCGGCGGTCGCGGCTTCCCGCACGAGCACCTGGGCTGGGTGGCCAGCGGCTACGCCTACCTGTTCATGGACACCCGCGGGCAGGGTAGCGGCTGGGGTTCCGGCGGCGACACCGCCGACCCGCACGGCAGCGCACCGGCCGGTTCCGGGTTCATGACCCGCGGCATCCGCTCGCCCGACGAGTACTACTACCGACGGGTGTACACCGACGCGGTGCGCGCGATCGACGCCGTGCGCACCCTCGACCGGGTCGACCCCGACCGGGTGACGGTCTGCGGCGGCAGCCAGGGCGGCGGCATCGCGATCGCGGCCGCCGGGCTGGCCACCGGTCTGGTGGCGGTGATGCCCGAGGTGCCGTTCCTCTGCCACTTCGAACGCGCCGTCGGCATGACCGGCAGCGACCCGTACCAGGAGGTCGTGCGTTACCTCGCCGTGCACCGCGACCAGGTTGACGAAGTCTTCACCACCCTGTCGTACGTCGACGGCGTCAACTTCGCCAAGCGGGCCACCGCGCCCGCGCTGTTCTCGGTGGGGCTGCTCGACCCGGTCTGCCCGCCGTCCACGGTGTTCGCGGCGCACAACCACTGGGCGGCGGATGCCGAGATCGAGGTGTATCCGTTCAACGAGCACGAGGGCGGTCAGGGGCACCACTTCGTGCGCCAGGCCGCCTGGCTGACCGCGCAACTCGCCACAAAGCTCGCCGCACAGCCGGCCGGCTGAGGCATCTGTTGCCCAAGCGGACATCTGCGGCCGGTGTGCCGGACGCAGATGTCCGTACGGGCAACAGTTACCGCGGCGGCGGCGGGATCTCGCCGGAACCGCGCTGGATGAGCCGGGTCGGGATCTCCACCTGGGTGGTGAACGAGTCGGGGTCGGCGAGGTGGCCCAGCGCCAGGCGTGCGGCGGTGCGGCCCAGCTCGATCGGGTCGTAGGCGACCACCGAGATGCCCAGGGCATCCGCCAGCTCGAAATCGTCGAAGCCGATGAACGCCACCGGCGGGTCGAGGTCGCGCAGCACCCGCACGGCGCCGGCGCTGCCCCGGTTGTTGCCGGCCACGATCGCGGTGGGCGGATCGGGCAGGGCGAGCAGGCTCTGCACGGACTGCTCGGCCGTGATCGAGGGGTCGTCGGCGAGCCGCTCCCACTGCCCGGTCTGGGTGACCCCCACCTCGCGCAGGGCCTCGCGGTAGCCGGCCAGGCGTTCCCGCTGGGTGTAGATGTTGGCCGGGTTGCTGAGGAAGCCGATCTTACGATGGCCGATGGCGGTGAGCGAGCGCACGGCATCCGCCATGCCCACCCGGTTCTGCAGCACCACCGAATCGGCGATGAGGTTGCGGGCGGGCCGGTCCACGCTCACCACCGGAGTGCCGAGCTGACGTTCCCCGTCGAGGTAGGACTGGTCTTCGGCGATGGGGATCAGCAGCAGCGCCCGCACGCGCTGCGAGATGAGCGCGTCCACCACCCGTTCCTCGCTGTCGGGCGAGTCATCGGTGGAGGCGAGCACCATCGTGAGCCCGTGCAGGGCCAGTTCGCGTTCGATGCCGGCGGCCACGGTGAAGTAGAACGGGTTGGTCAGGTCGCCGATCACAAAGGCCACAGTGTTCGTCACCCCGCCGCGACGGAGGTTCCTGGCCAGGTTGTTCGGGCGGAAACGCAGCCGCTTGGCGGAACCGAGCACCCGCTCCCGGGTGTCCACGGAGACATTTCCCGCATCGGCGAACACCCGCGACACCGTCTTCGAGCTCACCCCGGCGAGCCGGGCGACATCGGCCAGCGTGGCCCGCGATTGTGTGGTCATGGTTCTCCCCGGCTGTACTGCCGACGCCATCGCGTCGTAATGACAACGTAAGACATTTTCTGGACATCCACAACGCTGCACGGCTCAAAGCAGCTACTGATTAGCCGGTCATCGGGCATATCCTGGCAGGAATATCGTGCCGGACATTCCGGGACAACGCTGACATTTTGCGTTTGCAGTGGCGGGAAAGTGCGGCCTAGCATGGGGTGAACATCGTGCGGGGCCGCTGCGGCGCCGCACCACCCATCAGCCACACCGGGAATCCGCCGGCGAGACGAAGTCGCCTCGCCGGAGCGGGTCGATGGTGCCGATCACGTCTGGACCGAACATGACTGAAGCTCGCACCCTCGACACCCGCCCCACCGCGTCCGCCCCGGCCGCCACCACCCCGACGTCTCGCGTGCTCGCAGATTGGAGCGTCACCGCGCTGGAGGGTCCGGTGCCGCCCGCCGTGCAGCGCATCACCGTTCCCGCCACGGTGCCGGGCTCCGTGCACACCGACCTCCTCGCCGAGGGCCTCATCCCCGACCCGTACCTCGACACCAACGAGAAGCTGCTGTCCTGGATCGGCCTGACCGACTGGCGTTACAGCACCACCTTCGTCTGGAACCCCGCCCAGGCGGACCGGGTGGAACTGAACTTCGGCGGCCTCGACACCATCGCCGAGATCGACCTGAACGGCGTGCGCATCGGGGCGACCCGCAACATGCACCGCAGCTACACGTTCGACGTCACCTCCCGGCTCAAGGCCGGCCTCAATGAGCTCGTCGTGGTGTTCCGCTCCCCCGTGCGCGCGGCCGATGCGGCCAGCCTCAGCCTCGGCTACCGCCCCCACGTCAACCACCACCCGTACAACGCCATCCGCAAGATGGCCTGCAGCTTCGGCTGGGACTGGGGCATCGACACCACCACCTCAGGCCTGTGGAAGCCGGTCACCCTGGTCAGCTGGTCGACGGCCCGCCTGGGCACCGTGCGTCCAGTGGCCACCGTCGGCGGCGCCGACGGCCTCGTCGCGGTGCACGTGGACGTGGCCCGCGCCACGGATGCGCCGCTGCAGCTCACCGCCTCCGTCGGCGGGGTCAGCCGGACGGTCGAGCTCGCCGCCGGCGCCACCAGCGCCACCGTGAACCTGACCGTGCCCGACGTGGACCTGTGGTGGCCGATCGGCTACGGCGAGCACCCGCTCTACGACCTCGAGGTGGCTCTCACGGACGGCTCCACCGCGCTGGACTCCCGCACCACCCGCATCGGCTTCCGCACCGTCGAACTCGACACGACCCCGGACGAGACCGGCACCCCGTTCACCATCGTGGTCAACGGCTCCCCGGTGTTCGTGCGCGGCGCCAACTGGATCCCCGACGACGCGTTCCTGCACCGGGTGACGAAGGACCGCTACCGGGCCCGCCTCGATCAGGCCGAGTTCGCCGGCATGAACTTGATCCGGGTGTGGGGCGGCGGCATCTTCGAGACCGAGGACTTCTACGACCTCTGCGATGAGCGGGGTCTGCTCACCTGGCAGGACTTCCTGCTCGCCTGCGCGGCCTATGCCGAAGAAGACGAGCTGGCCACCGAGATGGTGGCGGAGGCCCGCGAGAACGTGGCCCGGCTGGCGACGCATCCGTCGTTGGTGGTGCTCAACGGCAACAACGAGAACATCTGGGGCCATGAGGAGTGGAACTGGAAGCTGCGCCTGGACGGCAAGACCTGGGGCGCCGGCTACTACTACGAGACCTTCCCGGCCATCGTCGCCGAGCTCGCTCCGCACATCGGCTACACGCCGGGCAGCCCGTTCTCCCCGGGCGAGAACGGTGACCTGCGAAGCGACCGGAACCCGAACGACGAAGAGCACGGCACCATGCACATCTGGGATCTGTGGAACCAGCGCGACTACCCGGCGTACCGCCAGTACCGGCCGCGTTTCGTCGCCGAGTTCGGCTGGCAGGGCCCGCCCACCTGGTCCACCCTCACCGAGTCGATCCACGACGTGCCGCTCACCCCGGAGTCCCCCGGCATGCAGGTGCACCAGAAGGCCGCGGAGGGCAACGTCAAGCTCACCGACGGGCTCATCCCGCACCTGCCGCTGCCCGACGACATCGACGACTGGCACTGGGCGATGTCGCTCAACCAGGCCAACGCCATCAGCACGGCCGTCGAGCATTTCCGGTCACTCACCCCGCACTGCATGGGCAGCATCGTCTGGCAGCTGAACGACTGCTGGCCGGTCACCTCCTGGGCGGCCGTGGACGGCTATGGCCGGCCCAAGCCGCTGCTGTACGCGATCAAGCACGCCTACGCCGACCGGCTGGTCACCATTCAGCCGCGGGAGAACGGTCTTGCCGTGGTCGCCGTGAACGACTCCGCGGAGCCCTGGGCCGGGGAGCTCACCGTGCGCCGGTACGACTTCGCAGGCGACGTTCTGGCCGAGCACGTGGAGCAGGTGAGCCTGGCCGCCCGCGGCACCGTGACGGTGGCACTGCCGACCGTTCTGGCCGGCACAACGGATGCGGCCGGCGAGCTGCTGCGCGCCGACCTGGCCGGAGTGCGCGGGCACTGGTTCTTCACCGAGCCCCGCGACTCCACCCTGCAGCTCGGCGACCCGCAGCTGCAGGCCGAGCGTACGGACTCCGGCTACACGGTGCGGGTCACCGTGGACACCCTCACCCGCGACCTGGCCCTGCTGGTGGACAAGGTCGATCCCGACGCGCTGGTCGACGACATGCTCGTCACGCTGCTGCCGGGCGAGAGTACAGTTTTCACCGTCACCTCCGCGCTCGACGTCGACCCCGCCGACTTCCGGATCGCCGGCGTGCTGCGCAGCACCAACCAACTGGTGCGGCAGTGACACCACCCGCCACGCAGCATCCGCACCGTCGGCAGGCGCGAGAACCCAGATTGGACAGACCATGAGCGCGAGCCACCCCTCGCTCACCATCGACGCCGGACAGACCGGCATCCGGGCGCTCTTGCACACCGACACCGGTGAGTCGGTGTCGTTCGAATTCGGCGGCATCCGCACCGACAGCGCGCTGGTGCCCCAGCTCGGCGAGGTCGTGGCCCTGGTTGCGTCGGCGACGCAGCACCCCATCGTCACGGTCAGCGCCGGCATTTCGGGGTTCTCCAAGGACGAGACCGACCCTGAGGAGCTCCTGGCCCTCGGGGCTGCGCACGGGGTGGCCGAGGTCTTCCTCGCGCACGACTCCGTCACCAGTTACCTCGGGGCTCTGGGGGACGAGCTCGGTGTGGTCGTCGCGTCGGGCACCGGAGTGGTCACCCTCGCGGTGGGTGCCAGCGCGGTCGCCCGCATCGACGGCTGGGGCAACCTGATCGGTGACGCCGGCAGCGCCTACTGGATCGGCCGGGCGGCGCTGGATTCCGTGATGCGCGCCTACGACGGCCGGGGGCCGGCGACGGCGCTCACCGCGCTCATGCTGGTGGAGTTCCCCGACCTCGAAATGGCCTACCTCGACCTGCAGGCCGACCCGCTGCGGGTGAGCCGCATCGCCGCCTACTCCCGCCGGGTCACCGAACTGGCCGGTACGGATGCCGTTGCCGCCGCGATCTGCGACGGCGCGGCCGCCGAGCTGGTGCTCTCGGCCGCCACCGGGCTGCGCCGGGTGGGCGAGGCCGATCGGGTCTCCCCCGTGGTCTGCGGCATCGGCGGGGTGCTGCGCGCCCCGGAGATCGCCGCCCGGTTCGACAGGGGCCTGCGTAAGATCTGGCCGGACGTGGACATCCGCCCGGCCGTCGCCAACGCGCTGGACGGTGCGGAGCACCTGCCCCGCCTGCCCGCCACCAGCGCCCTGCGCGACCGGATCGCCACCGCCACCACCACCATCGCCGCGACCTGACCCAGCCGCGGCCTCACAGCCCGTCAGCGCAGCTGCAGCAGCGCGGCCTCGAAGGCGACCCAGGGCAGCATCGCGCACTTGACCCGGGCCGGGTACTTGGAGACGCCCGCGAATGCCGCGGCATCGCCGAACACCTCTTCGTCGGGTTCGATGGTGCCGCGGGAACGCAGCATCTCCCGGAACAGGTCCAGCATGACCTGCGATTCGGCGACGCTGGTGCCGCGCACGGTGTCGTTCAGCACGGAGGCCGATGCCATCGAGATGGAGCAGCCGGCGCCGCGCCAGGCGAACTCGTCGATCTGGGCATCCGCACCGGTACCGGTCAGGCCGACCCGTACGGTGATCTCGTCACCGCAGGTGGTGTTCACCTGGTGCGACTGGGCGTGGCGCAGACCCGGAGGTGTCGCCAGGCCCGACGCCGGTGCGCCGGGGGTCAGCGCGTCGAGTTCGCCGAGGTCGGCCACGGCGCCGTGAGCGGACTTGGCATGATCGAGGATGATCTGCTGGTAGAGCTGCTGCATGGCAGAGGAGGTCATCGGGCGACTCCGAAGAACGGGGCGACCTCGGCGAGCACGGCCAGGAACTGGTCGACCTCGTCGTCGGTCGTGTACAGGTAGGTGCTGGCGCGGGTGGACGCGGTGACGCCGAGCTTCCGGTGCAGCGGCTGCGCGCAGTGGTGCCCGACGCGCACGGCGATGCCGGCCTCGTCGAGGAACTGGCCCACGTCGTGCGCGTGCACGCCGGCGACATCCACCGCCGCCAGGCCGATGCGTTCCACCCCGACGCCCGGGCCGAGGAGACGGACGCCCGGAATGGCGGTGACACCCTCGACGAGCCGGTGGCCCAGGTCGGCTTCGCGGGCGCGGATGCGGCCCATGCCGGTCTGGGTGAGGTAGTCGACGGCGGCGGCCAGAGCGATGGCCTGGGAGATGCGCTGGGTGCCGGCCTCGAACCGTTGCGGCGGCGCGAGGAACTCGGCCTTCTCCATGTCGACGGTGGTGATCATCGACCCGCCGGTGAGGAACGGCGGCATCGCTGCGAGCAGGTCGGCCTTGCCGTACAGCACGCCGATGCCGGTGGGGCCGAGCATCTTGTGCCCGGAGAACACTGCGAAGTCAACGTCGAGTGCGGCGAGGTCCAGGGCCAGGTGCGGCGCGGACTGGCAGGCGTCGAGGAACACCAGGGCGTCGACGGCGTGCGCGAGGGCAACGAGGTCATCGATCGGGTTGATGGTGCCCACCACGTTGGAGGCGTGGGTGACGGCCAGCAGCCGGGTGCGGGGGTTGACGATCTGCGCGGCCGCGGCGAGGTCGAGGGTGCCGTCGGGCAGCACCGGGATGAAGCGCAGGGTGGCGCCGGTGCGGAGCGCCAACTGCTGCCACGGGATGAGGTTGGAGTGGTGCTCCATCTCGGTGACGACGATCTCGTCGCCTGCCGTGAGCGCGAACCGGGCGGATGCGGCGCCGCCCTGCCCGAGGGACGCGTTCGAGAAGGAGTACGCCACCAGGTTCACACCCTCGGTGGCGTTGGAGGTCCAGACGATCTCGTCTTCCCGGGCGCCGACGAACCGGGCGACGGTGGCACGGGCGGCCTCGAAGACCTCGGTGGCGGCGAAGGCAAGGGTGTGCGCGCCGCGGTGCACAGCGGCGTTCCGCTGCTCGTAGTACTCCTGCTCCGCTTCCATGACGCTGATCGGGTTCTGCGAGGTGGCACCGGAGTCGAGGTAGGCCAGCGGATGCCCGTTGACCAGCTGGTGCAGCACTGGGAAGTCGTTGCGGATCCGCAACACCTCATCGGAACTCAGCGTCTGATCGAGTGCGGTGGCGGGGGGTGGGGCGACAAACGTCATACTTCAGGGTACCGCCACCGGACAGGCCACGGCAGAGGATGACGCCAGCGGACCGGAAGGTGTTCTCCCATCAGGCCTAGGCTGGAAGCCAGCAGAAAGGGTCACCATGCCGCATGCCCCCCTCGTGTCCCCCGGCCCCGCACTCACGCCGGCCCAGCGCCAGCGCTACGCGCGTCAAATCTCCCTCACCCAGGTGGGTGACCTGGGCCAGCGCCGCCTGTCGGCGGCCCGGGTTCTGATGGTCGGCGCGGGCGGTCTGGGCTCTCCCGTGCTCACGGCGCTGGCCGCCGCCGGCGTGGGCACCATCGGCATCGTCGATTCCGACAGCGTGGAGGTCTCCAATCTGCACCGGCAGACGATCTACACCATGGCCGACCTGGCCGAGCCCAAGGCCGTCGCCGCCGCCGCCGCGCTGCGCGCCCGCAACCCGCTCATCGAGGTTGTGGCGCACCAGGTGCGCCTGACCATCGACACCGTGGACGCCCTCGTGGCCGGGTACGACATCGTGGTGGACGGCACCGACAACTTCGCCGCCCGTCACCTCGCCCACGCCGCCGCCGCCCTGCAGCACAAGCCCTACATCTGGGGCTCGGTGCTGCGCTTCGACGGCCTCGTCACCACGTTCTGGGTCGACGGGCCGAATGGAGGAACCCGTCTGGGCGACCTCTTTCCCAGCACCCCCGGCGTCGACGAGGCCGAAACCTGCGCGGTTGCCGGCGTGCTCGGCTCGGTGTGCGCCAGCGTGGGCGCGATGATGGCCTCGGAGACCCTCAAGCTCATCGTCGGATTCGGCGAACCGCTGTTCGGCCGGCTCCTCGTGCACGACGGCCTCGACGCCACCTGGCGTGAGGTACCGTACGGTGCCCGGTCAGCGGATGCGCCGGCCGCGGTGAGCGCGGCCGAGCCGGCGGCGACCGACACGGTTACGACCGACACGGTTACGACCGACACGGCTGCGGTTCCGGCTGCCTCCGCTGTGGTTCCGGCTGCACAGCCCGCCGCGGACGCGGTCACCTCCGACGAGCTTGCCGCTCTGCTGGACGCCCGACAGGCCGGCACGGCGGAGTTCGTGCTGGTCGACATCCGCGAGCCGTGGGAGCGTGAGGTCGTCGCGATCGACGGATCGGCCCTCGTGCCGATGGCGCAGTTGCTCACCGAGCAGGCGCGCACGGTGATGGAGCAGGACGACAGGGTCATCCTGTACTGCCACCACGGCGTGCGCTCCGAGTACGCCCGCGACGTGCTGCGCGACAACGGCTGGTCGGACGTGACCCACCTGGCCGGCGGCGTCGACGACTGGGTGCGCCGTATCGAACCGGGCAAGCCCCGGTATTGACCTGCGGGGTGGTTGCCGGGTGGCGGCCCGGTTATGGTGTGCGCAACGGGCGCCATCCGGCCTCGCGGCATCGAGGGAGGCAGTCATCATGGTCGATGGCACCCAGGGTCAGCACCCGGGCAGGAATAGCCGTCATGGACACGGCAGCGGGGACACAACGGCCCCCGCCAACGGTTCGCCCGGTGACGCGGCCGTCGATCGGGGCTTCCTCGGCACCATCGACCCGATGGTCATCCGCGCCGACGACGGCCGGGTGGTCTGGGAGATGGACTCCCTGGCCTTTCTCGCGGCGGACGGCTCGGAGAACGTCGACGACAGCCTCTGGCGCCAGAGCGCGCTGACCGCCCGGCACGGGCTGTACGAGGTGACGGCGGGCATCTACCAGGTGCGTGGTTTCGACCTGTCCAACATGACCCTGGTCGAGGGCGACACCGGCGTCATCGTGATCGACCCGCTGATCTCGGCCGAGACGGCCACCGCGGCGCTTGCGCTCTACCGCCGGCACCGCGGCGACCGGCCGGTGACCGCCCTGATCTACACACACGCGCACGTGGACCACTTCGGCGGCGTGCTCGGCGTGGTCGAGCCGGACACGCGCGTCCCCGTCGTCGCGCCCGAGCATTTCCTCGACAACGCCGTCTCAGAGAACGTGTACGCCGGAACGGCGATGTTCCGCCGCGGCTACTACTACGACGGCCATCCGCTGGCCCGCAGCGCCACCGGCCGGGTCGGTATCGGCCTGGGGCCCGGCGCCTCCACCGGCAGCGTGGGGCTGGTCGCGCCCACCATCACCATCACCCGCACCGGCCAGGAGGAGGTGCTCGACGGCGTGCGGATCATCTTCCAACTCACCCCGGGCACCGAATGCCCCTCCGAGATGAACCTGTACTTCCCCCGCCAGCGGGCGTTGTGCATGGCCGAGAACGCCACCCACACCATGCACAACCTGCTCACCCTGCGGGGCGCCCAGGTGCGCGACCCGCGGATGTGGTCGCGGTATCTCAGCGAGGCGATCGAACTGTTCGCGCACCGGTCGGACGTGGAATTCGCCTCGCACCACTGGCCCACCTGGGGCACCGCGGCCATCGTCGGCTTCCTCACCGAACAACGGGACCTGTACGCCTACCTGCACGACCAGACGGTGCGGCTGATGAACCGGGGCCAGATCGGCAGCGAGATCGCCGAGAACTTCGAGGTGCCGCCGACCCTCGCCGCCCGCTGGCATGCGCGCGGCTACTACGGGTCGGTGAGCCACAACGTGAAGGCGATCTACCAGCGCTATCTGGGCTGGTACGACGGCAACCCGGCGCATCTCTGGCAGCATCCGCCGGCCGCGGCAGCAACCCGGTACGTGGAGGTGATGGGCGGAGTGGCGGCCACCTTGGAGCACGCCCGGCGCTACCTCGACACCGGCGACCTGCGTTTCGCCGTGGAGCTGGCCAGTCACGCGGTCTTCGCCGATCCCGGCGACCCGGCGGCCAGGGAGCTGCTGGCGACCGGCCTGGAGCGGTTGGGCCTCGGCGCCGAGAACGCCACCTGGCGGAACGCCTACCTCACCGGGGCCAACGAGCTGCGGTACGGGGTCGGCCGCACCGACGTGTCCGCCGAGGGCCTGCTCTCGGTCCTCACCGAGACGCAGCTCTTCGACACCCTCGCGATTCGGGTGGTGGGTCCGCGGGCCTGGAACGAGGACTTCGCCGTCAACTGGCTGATCACGGACACCCGTGAGCTGTACCGGCTCGAACTCAGCCACGGTGCGCTGATCCACTTCCCGGTCACGACGCCGCGCGCGGCCGACCTCAGCGTGCGGATCAGCCGGGCCCGGTTGGCTCAGGGCGTGGCGACGGGGTCGTTCAGCGGGGTGGACATGACCGGTGACACCACCGTGCTGCCGAGGCTGTTCGCGCTGCTGGAGTCGCCCGATCCGGACTTCGCCGTCGTGACGCCGTAGGGTGCCGGCGCGCTCGGTTCGGGAGCGGCTCAGCCGCCGGCGAACGGGGGCAGGACGTCGAGCAGGTCACCGTGGCCCAGAACCCGGGCCCGGTCGGTGGTGGCGGTGCCGTTCACGATGAACGAGCACCGCGCGAAGACCGCCGGCGAGGTGCTGCCGAGGTCGTCCAGGAAGCCGCCGATGGTGGCGCCGTCGGGCAGTTCGCGGGTCTCCTCGGCCACACCCGTGGCCGCCTTGGCGGCAGCGAAGTAACGTACCTGAATCTGCATGGCTCCAGCCTAGATGCTGGCCTCACCAGTCCGGCCGGGGCCGCAGCGCGTAGTCCAGTTCGAGCAGGCCGGTGTCGTAGGTTGTGGCGCTGCGCAGGTCGAGCAGGGCAGGGTCCTGCCCGGCGGGGAACACCCCGCGACCGGCCCCGATCGCGACGGGCATCACAATGAGCCGCACGGCATCCACTTCACCGGCAGCGAAGAACACTTCGCTGAGGGTGAGGCTGCCCCAGAGCACGACGAGCCCGGCGGTTTCATCCTTGATCCGGCGGATGGCCGTGACCGCGTCGCCGGACTCGACGGTGGCCGCGGGCAGGGCGCCCCAGGGCGCGTGTTCGAGAGTGCCTGAGAAGACGTGGCGTTTCAGGCCGTTCAGGGCCGGCGCGATGATCTCGTCCGCCGAAGCCGGGGTGGGCCAGTAGCCCGCGAACATGCGATAGGTGGCCGCCCCGAGCACCATCGCGTCCACTCCCGCGAGCCAGTCGAGCTGACTGCGATCGAACTCGGCGGTGCCGCCGTCGAGCAGTTCGTACGCCGTGAACTCGTTGTCGGTGTTCGCCGCGAAACCGTCGGCCGTCACGAATTCCTGCACCACCAGTTGTCCCATGAGTCTGCCGCTCCGCTCGCTCGTCGCACCGTGCCGTACCCACCGTGCCCGTACCCACCGTGCCCGTACCTACCGTGCCGGTGGCGGCCCGAACTCCGGGCACCGCGCCACCAGATCGCACGATACGCCGCGCTCCGGCAGCGGACAAGATCGCCAGCCGGGCCACGTGACGACCGTTCGGGCGAACCTGGCACCGGCCGCAGCCCGGTGCGGCAAGATGGGGGCATGAGCGCGCGCACGATCGACCAGCACCGGGACGCCGTGGCGACACTCCTCGCGCCGCTGTCCCAGGACCGCGCCACCGAGATCCTCGGCCTCTCCAGCGACCGGCTGACCGTGGACCCGGCGCGGTACCGGGCCAGGATCCTCGCGACGGCCGTGGACTCGCCCGTGTCGCTGCCCCCGTTCGACAACTCCCAGATGGACGGCTACGCCCTGCGCGCCGCCGACCTGACGGGTGCCACGGCCGCGACGCCGGCGAACCTCGCCGTCGCCGGCCGGATCGCCGCCGGCGACCCCGGCACCGCCCTGCAGCCGGGCACCGCGGCGCCGATCATGACGGGTGCCCCGATCCCGGCCGGCGCGGATGCCGTCGTGCCGATCGAGCAGGCCGACCCGCCCCGCTTCCCTCCGACCGGCCTCGCCTCTGGCCCGGGCGTCTCGTTCACCTCACCGGTCACCGCCGGCACCTTCGTGCGCCCCACCGGAAGCGATGTGCGCGCCGGCGACCGGCTCCTGGCCGCCGGCACCCGGCTCGGCCCGGCTCAGCTGGGCCTTCTCGCCGGCACTGGGGTCACCGAGATTCCGGTGCTCCGGCGCATCCGGGTGCTGCTCATCGCAACCGGCCACGAGATCCGCGAACCGGGACAGCCGCTCGCCGCCGGTCAGATCTACGACTCCAACAGTGTGCTCCTCGGCCAGGCGCTCCAGGATGCCGGCTGCACGGTGACCGCGCGCCCGTGCCGTTCCGACGACACCGCCGACCTGCTCGCCCTGATCGACAACGCCCCGGAGACCGATCTCGTGGTGACCGTCGGCGGAGTCAGCGCCGGAGCCCGCGAGGTGGTGCGCGATGCGCTCGGCCCGCTCGGGGTGACCTTCCAGCACGTCGCCATGCAACCCGGCGGCCCGCAGGGTCTCGGCGCCATTCCCCGCCCCGGCACCGCCGCCACCGCGTCTGAAGGAGAAGCGCCCGTTGCCGCGCTGCTGCCCGTCGTGTCCTTCCCGGGCAACCCGGTGAGCGCGCTGATCTCGTTCGAGGTGTTCCTGCGCCCGGTGCTGCGGCGCCTGGCCGGGCTGCCCGAGCCCGACCGGGCGCTCCGGCGGGCACCGCTGGCCGCCTCGGTGGAGTCGCCGGCCGGCAAACATCAGCTGCGCCGCGGCATCCTGCGACCGGATGGCGCCCTCGACCTGGTGGGCGGTGCCAGTTCGCACCTCCTGCACGCCTATGCCGCCGCCACGGCGCTCGTACACCTGCCCGTCGGGGTGGCACGGGTGGCCGCCGGCACCCTCGTGGACTATTGGAGCATCGATGACTGACCCCTCACCCGAGAACACCGCCGGACCCGCCGGAACACCGGCCAAGCTCAGCCACGTGCGCGCCGACGGCGCGGCGCTGATGGTGGACGTCACGGACAAGCCCGTCACCAAACGCACCGCCACGGCCACCGCCACCCTGACCACCCGGCCCGACGTGATCGCCCTGCTGATCGCCGGGGAACTGCCCAAGGGTGAGGGCCTCGCCGTGGCGAGGGTCGCCGGCATCATGGGTGCCAAGCAGACCTCCGCGCTGATCCCGCTGTGCCACCCCCTGCCGCTGAGCGGCGCCACCATCGACTTCGCCCCCGGCACCGACAGTGTGGTGATCACCGCGACCGTGAAGACCACGGGCGTGACCGGTGTGGAGATGGAGGCGCTGACCGGCGTATCGGTGGCCGCGCTCACCCTCTACGACATGATCAAGGCCGTCGACAAACACGCCGTCATCTCCGACATCCGGGTGCTGGCGAAATCCGGCGGCAAGAGCGGCGACTGGAGCACCGAATGAGCCTGGCCGGAGCACCCCGGCACGCCGGAGCCGGCCCGGCCGAGGGCCGGCTCGCCCAGGTGATCGTGGCGTCGACCCGGGCCGCCGCCGGCGTCTACCGTGACCAGACCGGTCCGGTCATCGACGCGTGGCTCGGTGAGCGGGGCTGGCTGGTTCTGGACCGGGCCGTCGTCGCCGACGGTGAGCCCGTGGGTGATGCGATCGCCGCGGCCATCGAGGCCGGCCTCGACCTTGTCCTCACCACCGGCGGCACCGGCGTGAGCCCCACCGACCAGACGCCCGAGCAGACCCTGCCGCTGCTCGAGCGGCAGCTGCCGGGAATCATGGAGGAGCTGCGCCGCCGGGGCACCGCATCCACTCCCCTCGCCGTGCTCTCCCGCGGGTACGCCGGCATCGCGCGGGGCCGCACCATCGTGATCAACCTGCCCGGCTCCACCGGCGGGGTGCGCGACGGCCTCGGCGTGCTCGACAGTATCCTCGACCACCTGGTCGACCAGGTGCGCGGTGCCGACCACGCTGCCCGGCCGGCGGCCGGCACCCGCGCGGCGGGCAGCCACGCTCACCACACCGACAAGGATGATCCGCATGACCACTGAGCCCGGCACGCCCGACCCCGGCACGCCCGACCCGGCCACCCCCGGTACGGCCGGCTCCGGCCGCGCCGACGCGAGCCCGGTGCTGTTCGCCCGGGTCGATGACACCCCCATCACGGTCGAGGAGTGCACGGATGCCGTGGGCGACGCCACGGCCGGCGCCGTCGTGTCGTTCGCGGGTGTGGTGCGCAACCACGACGAGGACCGTGGGGTGACCTGGCTGCGCTACAGCGCGCATCCGAGCGCCCAGTCCGTGCTCGACGAGGTGGCCCGCGCGGTGGCCGCGGCGCACCCGGGTTGCCGCATCGCCGCCGCCCACCGGGTGGGCGACCTCGGCATCGGAGATGTGGCGCTGGCCTGTGCCGTGGCCTCCGCCCACCGTGCCGAGGCGTTCGCGGCCTGCGCGGCGCTCGTGGACGAGATCAAGGCACGGGTCCCGATCTGGAAAGAACAGGGCTTCACCGACGGCAGCACCGAGTGGGTCGCCGCCCTCGGCTAGGCCCCGCTGCCGCCCGCCGCCCGCCGCCCGCCGCCCGCAACTGTTACCCGTGCGGACATCTGCGTCCGGCACACCGGGCGCAGTTGTCCGAAACGGCAACAGTCAGCGGCAGATCAGGCCCGCAAACTGGGCATTCGCCGAGGGCCGCGCGCCCGGTTTACATGGCCGACACAAAGCTGCGCTTGACTAGGGATGTCGGCGCCTCTCGGGCGCCCCACGGCTGTGCCCACAGGCACCGCCGGCACCCCGGATGCCCGGCATCCACTACCTCGGGAGGCGCGGATGGATCTCACCACCGTTCAGACCATCACCCCGGCCCACAGCCGTGCCGACCTGGCCGCGCTCGGCGAGAGTGTCGTGCCCCTTGCCGGCGGCTCCGAGCTGTTCGCCGACCCGCGCATCCACCTGACCGGACTCATCGACCTGCAGACCCTGGGCTGGCCCGACCTCACCGTCACCCCGGCCGGCCTCGAGATCGCCGCGACCTGCACCCTCGCCGCTCTGTCCCAGCTGCCCGCCGAGCCCGGCTGGGCCTGCCACCCGGTCTTCCACCAGGCCTGCACGGCCCTGTTCGGCTCGTTCAAGATCTGGAACGTCGCCACCGTCGGCGGCAACCTGTGCACCTCCCTGCCCGCCGGGCCGATGATCTGCCTCACCGCCGCCCTCGACGCCGAGGTGCTCATCTGGCGTGCCGACGGCAGCGACCACCGCATGCCCGCCGTCGACTTCGTCACCGGTAACACCACCAACGTGCTCGCACCCGGCGACGTGCTGCGCTCCATCCACGTTCCGGCGGCCTCGCTGGCCGCCCGCACCGCGTACCGCAAGATCGCGCTGTCTCCCCTCGGCCGCTCCGGGGCCGTGCTCATCGGCCGCCTCGACACCGACGGCACCTGCGTGCTCACGATCACCGGCGGCACCGTGCGCCCGGTGCAGCTGCGCTACCCGCAGGTGCCCGACGCGGCAGTGCTGGCCGCCGACATCAGCGGGATCGACGCCTGGTTCACGGATGCGCACGGCGCCGCGGACTGGCGGCGCGCGGTGAGCGGTCTGCTCGGTGAGGAGATCCGGCAGGAGCTGGCCGCACCGGCCACCAGCCCGGCCGTCCCCGCCGATCCCGCCCACACCGCCGCCACCGAGACCGACGGGAGCCGCGCATGAAGCTGCACGTGAACGGCAGCCCGGTCGACGCCCCGGCCGCCCCCGGTCAGGCTCTGCGCACCTACCTGCGTGAGCAGGAGCACTTCGAGGTGAAGAAGGGCTGTGACACCGGCGACTGCGGCGCCTGCTCGGTGCTCGTGGACGGCACCCCGGTGCACTCCTGCATCTACCCGGCCTTCCGGGCGGAAGGTCGCGAGGTCACCACCGCGACCGGGATCGGCGGCCCGGACAACCTCGCCCCGATCCAGCAGCGTTTCATCGACGCGGCCGGCTTCCAGTGCGGCTTCTGCACGCCCGGCATGGTGGTCACCGCCTCCACCCTGCAGGAGCACCAGCTGCACGACCTGCCCCGCCTGCTCAAGGGCAACCTCTGCCGCTGCACCGGCTACCGGGCCATCGACGACGCCATCCGCGACCGGCACACACCAGCCGACGGCGGCTGCGGCCACGACGCGCACGACCACGACCACGAGCACGACAACGACGCGCTGACAAACAGCCAGGCGGATGCGCCCGCACCGGCCGCCCCCGCATCCGGCCTCGGCCCCGTGCGTCGCACCCGCCCGCGCACCTCCGCCACCGACGGCCAGGTCGGCGGGTCGCTGCGCGCGCCGGCGGCCGCCCGGGTGGTGAGCGGCCAGGAGCCGTACACCCTCGACGTGGCCGTGCCGGGCCTGCTGCACCTCAGCGTGCTGCGGAGCCCCCACGCGCACGCCCGCATCCGCCGCATCGACGACACCGCCGCCCGCGCCCTGCCCGGCGTGCACGCCGTGCTCAGCCACGCCGACTCCCCCAGCACCCTGTTCTCCTCGGCCCGGCACGAGAGCCGCCTCGACGACCCCGACGACAGCCTGGTCTTCGACACCGTCATGCGGCACCGCGGCCAGCGGGTCGCCGCCGTCGTCGCCGATTCGGTGGCGATCGCCGAGCAGGCCTGCCGCCTGCTGGTGGTGGAGTACGAGCTGCTGCCCGCGGTTTTCGACCCCGCCGAGGCCCTCCTGCCCGGCGCCCCGCTCGTGCACGGTGACAAGGACGCCGCCCAGAGCCGCCTCGCCGATCCGGACCGCAACCTCGTGGCCGAGCTGCACGGCGAGTACGGCGACGTTGCCGCGGGCCTCGCTGCCGCCGACACCGTGGTCTCCGGCACCTGGCAGACCCAGCGGGTCGCACACACCCAGCTCGAGACCCACGCCAGCATCGGCTGGGTCGAGGACCACCGGCTCGTGCTGCGCACCAGCTCCCAGGTGCCGTACCTGGTGCAGAAGGAGATCAGCCGCATCTTCGACCTCGACCTGGCTGACGTGCGGGTCTTCACCGCCCGGGTCGGCGGCGGCTTCGGCGGCAAACAGGAGATCCTCACCGAGGATGTTGTGTCCCTGGCCGTGTTGAAGACCCGGCGCCCGGTGCAGTACGAGTTCACCCGCACCGACGAGCTCGCCGCCTCCCCCGCCCGGCACCCGATGCGGGTCGGTGTCACGCTCGGCGCCACCCGCGACGGCCGGCTCACCGCGCTGGCGGTGGAGGTGCTCTCCGACACCGGCTCCTACGGTAATCACGCCCCCGGCGTCATGTTCCACGGCACCAGCGAGTCCGTCGCCCTGTACAACGTGCCCAACAAGCGGGTGGATGCGCAGGCCGTGTACACGAACAACCCGCCGTCGGGCGCCTTCCGCGGCTACGGCCTGGGGCAGGTCATCTACGGCATCGAGAGCGCCCTCGACGACCTCGCCCACGAGCTGGGCTTGAACCCGTTCGACATCCGCCGGATCAACTCGGTGCGACCGGGCGATGCGATCGTGGTGACCCACGAGGAGGGTGACGACATCGGTTTCGCCAGCTACGGCCTCGACCAATGCCTCGACCTGGCCCAGGCGGCGCTTGCCCGCGGCAACGGCGTGACCACTCCGGCCGGCGCCGAGTGGCGGGTGGGCGAGGGCATGGCGTCGTCGATGATCGCCACGATCCCGCCGCGCGGCCACTACTCGCAGGCGAGCATCACCCTCGGTGCCGGCAACCGGTACCTGGTGCGGGTGGGCACCGCCGAGTTCGGCAACGGCACCACCACCGTGCACACCCAGATTGCCGCGACGGCGCTGAACACCAGCCCCGACCGCATCGACATCAAGCAGTCCGACACCGACACCGCCGGCTACGACACCGGCGCCTTCGGGTCGGCCGGCGTGGTCGTGGCCGGTAAGGCCGTGCACGGTGCCGCGACCGCCCTGGCGATGCAGCTGCGCGCCGCGGCGGCCCGGCTCACCGGACTGCCCGCGGACGGCTTCACCCTGCACGCCGACACGCTCCGCGCCGGCGATCGGGTCGTTCCGCTGGCCGACCTGATCGGCCCCGACGGCCTCACCGCGACCGGCCGGGAGGACGGCGCCCGCCGCTCGCTGGCGTTCAACGTGCACGCCTTCAGGGTGGCGGTGAACACGGCCACCGGTGAGGTGCGGATGCTGCAGTCCATCCAGGCCGCGGATGCCGGCTTCGTGATGAACCCGGAGCAGTGCCGCGGCCAGATCGAGGGTGGGGTGGCGCAGGCCATCGGCACCGCCCTGTTCGAGGAACTCATCCTGGACGGCGCCGGCACGGTGACCACCCGGGTGCTGCGCAATTATCACATCCCGCAGCTGGCGGACCTGCCGGTCACCGAGGTGTACTTCGCGAACACCGCCGACGACCTGGGCCCGTACGGTGCCAAGTCGATGAGCGAGTCGCCGTACAACCCGGTGGCGCCGGCGCTGGCCAACGCCGTGCGGGACGCCATCGGCATCCGCTCGTATGAACTGCCGATGTCGCGCGACCGTCTCTGGCGGCTGCTCGACGGGGCACGGGTGCCGGCCGGCGGTTCGGGAGCGGCCGGGATCTAGCCGGGCTGGGTCTAGCCGGCCAAGGTGTAGCCGGGCTGGATCTAGCCGGGCTGGATCTAGCCGGGCAGGGTCGAGCGGGCAGTCTAGCCGGCCAGCGTGAGCCGCTGTTGTTTCGGCAGCGACGCCACCACGATGGCGTGCGACTCGGCGATCAGTTCACACACGTGGCCCGGCGGCACCGTGCCGTCCAACCGCACGGTCACCCAGTGTTTTTTACTCATGTGGTAGCCGGGGTCGATGCCGGGCACACTACGGATGAGTCGGGGCACGTTTTCGGGCAGCGCCTTCACGGTGACCGACACTGTCGGTTCCGCCAGAGAGCGATGCACGGGGGTGTTGTCGATGGCGAAGACCTTGCCCGCCACCTTGAACACCCGGGCCTCCGGGCCGAAGGGATACGTCTCTTCGGCGCCGTTGAGGTCCAGCACGAATGCCGTCAGGCCGGCCGGCGACAGAGGGTCGCCGACCGGGTCGTCGGGCATCCGGTCGGTCATTCCTCGACTGTAGTCGCTCGGCTCGTGTTGATCGGCTTCATCTCCTTGCCGTGCACGGTGACCGCGTAGATCACCAGCACGTCAACCGCGATCATCATCAGCGACCAGAGGGGGTAGGCCCCCAGGAAGGCGATGTTCACGAGCGCGCTGCCGAAGGCGAGGATCACCGCGACGATCCGGGCCCACATCTGCCCGGCGAGGAGCGCGATCCCGGCCAGCACCACGACGGCGCCCAGGATGAGGTGCACCCAGCCCCAGGTGGTGTAGTCGGCCTGAACGATCAGCCCCTGCTCGGCGACGAGATAGTAGGTGTCCTGGAACAGCGCGACAAGGCCCTGGATGGCGTGGAACGCGCCCATCAGCAGCATCATCACGCCGGCGAACATGATCCAGCCCATCCAGCCGGTGCCTTCGGCGGCCCCGTACGACGACTGGCGTGTGTCGCCTGTACGCCCCTCTGCACCCGACATGGTCTGCGTGCGGTTCGAACCCTGTGTGGCGGTCATTGGTGGTTCCTCCGTTCGATCAAATCTGTGATCTCGCAGGGAACGCTACTGCTCCCCACCCCCTGTTTCGTCGCCCGAACCGGGTGAGGAGTCGGGGTGATGGATGGGCCCGCTCCGGCCGGTGAGCGGGGCGCCGGAGGTGCCGGTGCGGGTGGCCAGCACCTCGGCGAGGATCGACACGGCGGTTTCCTCCGGAGTGCTCGCGCCCAGGTCCAGGCCGATCGGCGAGTGCAGCCGGTCGAGTTCGTCCTCGGTGAGGCCGGCACCGCGGAGCCGGTGCATCCGTCGGTCGTGGGTGCGGCGGGACCCCATCGCGCCCACGTACGCCACATCGAGGCGGAGCGCGGCCTGCAGCAGCGGAATGTCGAACTTCTCGTCGTGGGTCAGCACGCAGATCACGGTGCGCGCATCCGTGCCGGTGCCGGCCAGGTAGTCGCTCGGCCAGGCCACCACGACCTCGTCGGCGGTGGGGAAGCGTGCCGGGGTGGCGAAGACCGCGCGGGCGTCGCAGACCGTGACCCGGTAGCCGAGCAGGCTCGCGGCCGCGGAGAGGGCGGCGGCGAAGTCGACGGCGCCGAAGATCAGAAAACGCGGCGGCGGGGCGGCCACCAGGAACAGCACCCGGGCCTCGAGCCCGGCGCAGTCGACCGTGCCGAGCGCGGTCTGGCCGGCGGCCAGGCGGGCGCGCAGTTCGGCACGGATGCGTCGCAGACTGTCGCCGTCGAGCCCGGCGGGCCCGGCTGCGGCCCGGTCGTCGAGCCCAGCGCCCGGCGCGTTGTCGTCGGTCGGCGCGAGGACGAGTCCGGTGCCGGGCCCGGCGACGATCACCGCGAGGCCGGCGGCCCGGCCGGCGTGGGCGGCGCTCAGCTGCGCGAGCACCGCGGCCGAGACGGCGTTCCGCTGCCCGGCCGGGGCCAGTTCGGTGAGGAAGACCTCGATCGTGCCGCCGCAGCTGAGCCCGGCGGCGAAGGCATCGTCGTCGGACACGCCGTATTCGTTGATTCGAGCACGGCCATCGACGAGCACCTCGGTGGCGGCTTCGTACAGGTCACCCTCCACGCAGCCGCCGGAGATGCTGCCGATCACCGCGCCGGTGTCGGTCACCGCCATCGAGGTGCCCAGGGTGCGCGGGGCGCTGCCGAGCACCCGGGTCACCGTCGCCACCGCCACCCGGTGCCCCTGCGCAAGGGCATCGAGCACCGGGCCGGCGATCTCGAGCACGGTCAGCTGCCTGCGCTCTGGTCCATACCCATCCGGCGCAGCACCAGGTTCTCGGCGAACTGGGCGACACCGTAGAGCACCATCGACACGATCGTGATCACCACCACCGACGACCACACTTCGAAGTTCTTCACCTGCGAGACCGCGACGACGATGCCGTAGCCGAGGCCCTGGCCGGTGGCGAGCCACTCGGCGAGCAGGGCGCCGGTGATGGCGCCGGGGATGGAGATCTTGATGGCCGCGAAGAACGACGGCAGCGAGCTGGGCAGGGCCACCTTGCGGAGCGCCGTGAACGGGGTGCCGCCGTAGACGGCGATCACGTCGCTCACCTGCGGCGAGGCCGACCGCAGGCCGAAGGCGATGTTCACCAGCGCCGGGAAGAGCACCACGATGGCGCCGGTGACCACGGCAATGCTGGGGCCACGTCCGGTGATGAGGATCAGCACCGGCACGAAGGCGACCAGCGGAACGCTTCGCAGCAGCAGGGCGATGGGCATCAGGGCGTGTTCGATGCCCTTCGACAGGGTGAAGAGGGTCGCCAGCACCAGCGCGAGGAGCAGGCCGGCGACGAAGCCCAGGAACGCGTCGGTGAGGGTGACACCGAGATTGGTGAGGATCAACGCCCGGTTCTCGGCCGCATCCGGCACCGTGAAGAGCCAGTTGAAGACGTCGAGAGGTCCCTTGGCGATGAACGGCGACACGCCCAGCAGCAGGATCAGCCCCTGCCAGGCGACGAGAACGATCACCAGGGTGAGCAGGCCGGTGCCGAGCGCCCGACCGATGTAGGCGCCGATGCCGCGCGCCTGCGCCCCTGTGCTTTTCGTCAGCACTGCCGCTTGAAGAACGATCGTGGGGGCGCTCATGAGCTGCTCCGTCCGGTGGTCCAGGGGGTGGCGAAGCGGGAAATACCCGCGAAGAGCAGGTAACCGAGACCAGCGAGGAGGCCGGCGACGAGCGCGAGGCTCCACACCCGTTCCACGTTGGCGGCGTTGCCCGCGGCGATCATTGCCACACCGAGGCCGCGTTCGGCGCCGCCGAGGTATTCACCCAGGATGGCGCCGAGCAGGGCAGCGGGCGCCGCGATCTGCAGGGCGTTGAGCACGCTGGGGGTTCCGGCGATCAGCCTGACCTTCCGCAGCTGGGTGAACTTGGTGCCGCCGTACACGGTGACGAGGTCGAGGCTGGCCTGGTCGGCTGCCTTCAGCCCCACCAGTGAGCCGACCACCGTGGTGAAGAACACCGACAGCGCGGCCAGGAAGATGGCGGTGCCGGAGGGGTCCCCGCGGGAGGGGCCGATGACCACGTAGGCGATCGGGCCGATGGCCACGATCGGCACGCAGTAGGTGATCACGGCCATCTGCATCGCGATTTTCTCGATGCGCGGCACGACCAGCACCAGACCGGCCAGCACGAGGGCCAACCCGTTGCCCCAGAGGAATCCGATCGCGGCTTCGCTGAGGGTCATCACGATGTGCGGCCAGAAGAAGCCCACTCCGTCGCCGACCAGCTGCGTGGCCACTTCGGCGGGGGTGGGGATGGCGCCGCCGGGCACGGAGCCGGCGTTCTGGAAGATCGTGAGGGCGCTGATCCACCAGAGGGCGATGACGACGACCACACCGAGCAGGCCGGTCGCCCAGCCGGGGAGCCCGCGGGTGACGGGCATCAGTGTGCCCCGGCCGCAGCCGGGGTGTCGGCGCCGAAGAGGAGTTCGGAGGCGCGGTCGTGCAGCGCGTGGAATTCGGGGGTGCGCATCATCTCGGGCAGGCGCGGGCGCGGCAGGTCGATCTCGATGACCTCCTTGACCCGCCCGGGCCGAGGGCTCATCACGGCAACCTGGTCGGACAGGAAGATGGCCTCGGAGATGCCGTGGGTCACCATCAGGGTGGTGGCGGGCTTCTCGGTCCAGATGCGCAGCAATTCGACGTTGAGACGCTGTCGGGTCATGTCGTCCAGGGCGCCGAAGGGCTCGTCGAGCAGCAGCACGGACGGCTTGAGGACGAGGGAGCGGGCGATCGACACGCGCTGGCGCATCCCGCCGGAGAGCTGAGCCGGCTTGGCCTTCTCGAAACCGGTGAGGCCGACGAGCTGGATCAGCTCGGTGACGTAGTCCTCGTCGACGGGCATCCGCGCCACCTCGAAGGGAAGTTTGATGTTGCTGCGGACGCTCCGCCAGGGCAGCAGGGCGGAGTCCTGGAAAGCGATGCCCAGCTCGTGGCCGCTGCGGAGCTCGCTGGGGCTCTTGCCGTCCACCCGGGTGGTACCGCTGGTGGGGTTCTCCAGGCCGGCCAGGATGCGCAGGATGGTGGATTTGCCGCAACCGGACGGGCCGAGAAGCGACAGGAAGCTGCCCTTGTCGGTGTGCAGGTTGGCGTTGTCGAGGGCGACAACCTCCTTGCGGCCGACCGTGAAGGTCTTGTGCAGCTCTGAGATGTGCAGGCCGGTTCCCGAGGTGGTGGCCGGGAGACCGGAGTCGATGGTGCTCACGTCGTACATTCCTTACTGGGCGTCGTCGGGTACCGGTTACCCAGTATCGCCGACGGCACCCGCCTCTGTGTGAGACGGGTGCCTGTGGCGACGCTGGATGGTGGAGCGACTTCTGTTGTGGTGCGGGCCCGCTGTGCGATTCAGGGCACGTGCGGCGAGAACGCGGGTTTACTCGCTGTAAGCGACGAGCTCGGGGTTCTCCTCGTAGACCTCGGCCAGCAGGCTCATGTCGAAGAGCGTCTCGGCGTCGATCTCCACGCCGGCGGCGGCGAGGGTTTCGATGGACGTTTCCTGCAGGTCGTCACTGATGGTGAACAGGCCGTTCTCCTCGGTGTCGGAGCTGACAACGAGGTCGGTGGCCTGGATCTCCGCCTGGCGGGTCTCCTTCTCCATGGTCAGGCCGAGGTCCTTGCCGTAGGTGTCCACGGTGAGGGTGGCGGCGGCGGTCGGATCGTTGATCGCGTCGGACCAGCCCTTGATCTCGGCGACCAGGAGGGCCTTGAGCATCTCACGGTCGTTCGCGATCGCGTCGTCGGAGGCCGTGAAGGTCTCGGCGACGAACGGCAGGCCGTTGTCGGCCAGCGGCAGGTTGACCGGGTCGAGGCCGGCCAGTTCGGCGTCGATGTTCTCGTTGGTGAGGTACGCGAACCAGCCGTCGACCTCACCGTTGAAGAGGGGGGTCGGGTCGTATTCGACCGGCACGACGGTGACAGTGGACAGGTCGATGTCGTTGACCTTGACGAAGGCGTCCCAGAGGCTCTGGTTGCTGGCCTGAACACCGATGGTCTTGCCCGCGAGGTCGTCGACGGTGGCGATGTTGCCCACACCGGCCAGCGACAGGATGGTGAACGGGTTCTTCTGGTACGTCGCGCCGATGATCTTCAGCGGTGCGCCCTCTTCGGCGATGACGGTGCCGGTGGAAATGGCGTTGCCGATGCCGAGGTCGACGTTGCCGGAGATGACGCCGGCTTCGGCGGAGGCCGGGCCGGGGATGAGGTCGACGGAGTCGAAGCCGGCGTCGGTGAAGTAGCCGGCGTCGTCGGCGACGAACTCGCCCATGAACTCGGTGTTCTTGATCCAGGAGAGCTGGATGCTCGCGTCACCGTACGAGGCGTCCTCGCCGGAGCCCTCCGAGGAGGAACCGGCACCGCCGGCGCAGGAGGAGAGGACGAGGGTCAAGGCCGCGGCGGCGGCGATGCCGGTGCCGATGCGCTTTGCCGATCGACGGGTGAACGGGGAAAGTGGGGCTTGCGTCATGACGCTGTTCCTCTCGGTGGTGCTCGGGGTTTGCCGTGGAACTCAACGGCGTGCTGGGGCGGATTGCCGTGTTGCTGGATGAGGTGCCGTGCGGGTAGTGCGTGCTGTGCTGCTGGTTGTGCTGTGTGGTGCTGGTGATTGCGGTGTTTCACGGCGCCGCATCCGCTGCAACGAATGTTCGGATGATTGGAACACTAGGTGCTGAGTGTGACGCCACGAAGACCGAAACATTTCCGGCTCATTACGGCCGAAAAGCCGTGGTGAAACGCTGGATTCCTCCCCGGTGGTCCCGGAACCCTGGCGTGATAGCGTCACGGGGTCCACCCAGAAAGGAACCCCAATGTCTTCCGCTATCGTACCGACCCCGGCGTTCGTCATCGGCCTGCCCAAGGCCGAACTGCATTTGCACCTCGAGGGGACCCTGGAGCCGGAGCTCAAGCTCGAACTGGCCCGCCGGAACGGCGTGGACATCGGCCAGAGCACCGTGGAGCAGGTGCGCGCCACGTACGAGTTCGACTCGCTGGCCAGCTTCCTCGGCGTGTACTACCCGGCCATGGACGTTTTGGTCACCGAGGCCGACTTCTACGACCTCGCCACCGCGTACTTCCGTCGCGCCGCCGCCGACGGGGTACGTCGGGTCGAGGCGTTCTTCGACCCGCAGGCGCACACCTCCAGAGGTGTGCCCATCGAGTCGGTCATCGTCGGCTATCACCGGGCCGCGGTGGATGCCGCCGACCTCGGCGTCTCGGCCGAACTCATCCTCTGCTTCCTGCGGGACTTCTCCGCCGAGAGCGCCCTGGAGACCCTCACCTCCGCGCTGCCCTACAAGGACCGGTTCATCGGGGTCGGCCTCGACTCCGACGAGCGGGAGAACCCGCCGGCGAAGTTCGCCGAGGTCTTCGCGCTGGCAAGGGAGAACGGGCTGAAGCTCACCATGCACTGCGACATCGACCAGGTCGGCAGCATCGAGAACATCCGTCAGGTGCTCGAGGACATCCAGGTGGACCGCATCGACCACGGCACCAACATTGTGGAGAACCCCGCGTTGGTCACCCTGGTGAGGGAGCGCGGTATCGGCCTCACCTGCTGCCCGGTGTCGAACAGCTTCGTGACGGCGGACATGAAGGCGGCGGAGATGGTGGCCCTGCTCTCGTTCGGTGTGAAGGTCACGATCAACTCCGACGACCCCGCCTACTTCGGTGCCTACGTGGCCGACAACTACCTGGCGCTGGCCGAGAAGGCGGGGCTGCAGGCGGACGAGCTGGTGCAACTGGCGAAAAATTCCTTCGAGGCCGCCTGGCTGCCCGACACGCAGAAGCAGGCGTATCTGACGTCGATCGACGAGTACGTCGCAGGGTACCCGACGGCATAGTCGGCATCGTCCCGCCGGTGTTTCATCACGCGATGGTTCGTGTGTCCGACAGATTTCCGAACCCCGGAACGGGGCCGGAACGACTTCACTAGTGTGATCGGTACCGGCACACAACGAGGCCGCGGAAGCCACCCGAACCGACAAGGAGAAGCCGATGTACGACCTGGTCATCCGCTCGGTGCGTGTGCTCACCGAGCAGGGTTTCGCACCCGCCGCCGTCGCGATCACCGACGGCACCATCCAGGCGATCACAGCCATGGCTGCCCCGCTCGAGGCCCGGCAGGACATCACCCTGCCGGCCGGGCAGGTGCTGTCGCCGGGCATCGTCGACACCCACGTGCACGTGAACGAGCCGGGCCGCACCGACTGGGAAGGCTTCGCCAGCGCCACCCGCGCCGCCGCGGCCGGTGGCGTGACGACGTTCATCGACATGCCGCTGAACAGCATCCCGCCGACCACGACCGTGGCGGCACTCGAGCTGAAGCGGGCGGCGGCCGCGCCCCAGGCCAGCGTCAATGTGGGCTTCTGGGGCGGGGCGGTGCCCGGCAACCTCGGCTCGCTCGACGAACTGCACGATGCCGGCGTCTTCGGGTTCAAGGCGTTCCTCTCTCCCTCCGGCGTCGACGAATTCCCGCACCTGTCGCCGGCGCAGCTCCAGGCCGCCGGCGCCGAGATCGCCGGCTTCGGCGGTCTGCTCGTGGTGCACGCCGAAGACCCCGCCGTGCTCGACCTGCACGAGAACGCCGGTGGCACCGGCTACGCGGACTTCGTGGCCAGCCGGCCGGATGCGGCCGAGGATGCCGCGATCGCCCGGGTCATCGACGTCGTGCGGTCGACCGGCGTGCGCGCACACATCCTGCACCTGTCCTCGGCGCAGGTTCTGCCCCGGCTGGCGGCGGCACGGGCCGAGGGTCTGCCGATCACGGTCGAGACCTGCCCGCACTACCTCAGCTTCGCCGCCGAGACCATCGCCGACGGCGCCACCGCGTTCAAGTGCTGCCCGCCGATCCGCAGCGACCACAACCGCGCGTTGCTCTGGCAGGGCCTCGAGGACGGGGTCATCGATTTCATCGCGTCCGACCACTCCCCCGCCACCCGCGAGCTCAAGCTCGGTCACGGCGGCGATTTCGGCCTCGCCTGGGGCGGCATCTCCGGCCTGCAGCTGAGCCTGCCCGCCGTGTGGACGGCCGCGAAGGCCCGCGGCCTGGGCCTCGACCGGGTGCTGGGGTGGATGACTCGCGCCACGGCCGGGTTCGCCGGACTGGACGCCGGCACCATCATCGTGGGTGCTGCCGCCGACCTGGTGGCCTTCGCACCCGACGAGGACTTCACCGTGAACGTGGACACCCTGCGCCACAAGAACCGGGTGAGCGCCTTCGACGGGGCGACCCTGTTCGGCCGTGTGCACACCACCTGGCTCGCCGGTGCCGTGATTTATGCGGCCGGCGACGACGCCGCATCCGCCCGGCCACCCGCGGGGCGCCTGCTGAGCGCCCGATGACGGCCCGCTGAGCACCCCGCCGACCTGACTTTCGTCTCGAACACGCACCACCCGAATCATAAGGAGCACCCATGTCGATAGTTCTCGGAGCCAACCGTTACGGCAAAGCGGAGAACCGCATCGTGCGGATCTACCGCGACACTCCCCGGCACGAGATCCACGACATCAGCGTCTCCACCGCCCTGCACGGCGACTTCGCCGACGCCCACCTGGCCGGTGACCAGCTGCAGGTGCTGCCCACCGACACCCAGAAGCAGACCGCGTACTCCTTCGCCAAGGAGAAGGGCCTGCTCTCGATCGAGAGCTACGGCCTCGATCTGGCCACCCACTTCGTCGATCACATCACGTCGGTGGCCGGTTCCCGGGTGGAGATCGAGGAGTTCGCCTGGGAACGTGTGGTGGTCGACGGCACCGAGCACGACCACACCTGGGTGCGACGCGGACAGGAGGTGCGCACCGCGGCCATCTCGGTGGAGGGCACCGGCGACGACCAGCAGATCTGGGTGGTCGGGGGGCTCAAGGACCTCACGTTGCTCAAGTCCACCGGCTCCGAGTTCACCGGATTCATGCAGGACCCGTACACGCTGCTGCAGCCCACCACCGACCGGGTGATGGCCACCTCCCTCACCGCGGGCTGGCGCTTCACCGACCACACCGACGTCGACTGGGAAGCCACCTACACCGGGATCTCCGCGCTCCTGAAGACCCAGTTCGCCGTGGTGCACTCCCTCGCCCTGCAGCAGACCCTGTACAAGATGGGCGAGGCCGTGCTGCAGGCCTACCCGAACATCGCCGAGATCCGGCTGTCCGCACCCAACAAGCATCACTTCCTCTACGACCTCTCGCCGTTCGGCGTGGAGAACAACAACGAGGTCTACCACGCGGCCGACCGGCCGTACGGCCTGATTCAGGCCAGTGTGCTGCACGATGACGCCACGGATGCCGGTCCCGCCTGGGACTCGTACACCGGGCTGGTCTGATGGTGACGAGCCTCGGCCACGTCTATCTCGGTCACGTCTTCCACGTCGCCGGCTCCCCCACACTGGCCGAGGCGCCCGCCCACCTGGTGTCACTGCCGCAGGGGGCCCTGGTGACCGCACCCGACGGCACCATCGCCTGGGTCGGCCGGGCCGCCGACCTGCCGGCCGACTTCGACTCGCTGCCGGTCACCGACACCCGCGGCGGCTTCATCCTGCCCGGCTTCGTCGACACCCACGTGCATTTTCCGCAGACGTATTCCACGGATGCGTACGGCGGCGGCCAGCTGCTCGAGTGGCTCGACAACTGTGTGTTCCCGGCCGAGACCCGGCTGCAGGACGACGACTTCGCCAACGCGATCGCCCGCGACTTCACTCGCCGTCGCACCGCGGCCGGCACCACGAGCGCCCTGGTGTTCGGTTCGGCGTTCCCGCACGCCCAGGACGCGCTGTTCGCCGAGTCCGAGCGGGCCGGCCTCAGGCTGGTCAGCGGGCGCGGCATCCAAACCGTCGGCCCGGACTCGGCCGGCGCTCTGGTCACCTCGGAAGCGGCGGCGCTCGACCTGGTCAGCGCCGAGATCGATCGGTGGCACACGCGTGACACCGGCGACTCGCGCACCGCGCTGCTGCAGGTGGCCGTGGTGCCCCGGTTCAGCCTGTCGGTCACGCCGCACACCCTCGCGGCGCTCGGCGAGCTCTATGACGGGGTGCGCGGGGACGGGGTCTACTTCCACAGCCATCTCAACGAGAACAACCGCCCGGAGACCGGCGAGATCGACGTGGTGAAGGCGATCTACCAGGTCGACAACTACCTCGACACCTACGACGGCCGGTTCCTGCCGGGCTCGGCCGTGGGCGGGTCAAGCCTGCTCGGGCGCCGCAGCATCCTCGCGCACGCCGTGCACTGCGAAGACAGCGAGCTGGCGCGCCTGGCCGAGACCGGGTCGTCGATCGCGCACTGCCCCACCTCGCAGCAGTTCCTGGGCTCCGGCACCATGCCGTGGATCCGCACCACCGGCTTCGGGGTGAATGTGGCGCTCGGCTCCGACATCGGTGCCGGCGACGAATGGCTGATGAGCCGGGTGCTGAACGACTGCTTCAAGGTTCACCTGTCCGAGCCCGGCGATGCGGGGCTCTCGATCAGCCCTGCCGAGTTGCTGTTCACGGCCACCCTCGCCGGCGCCCGGGCGCTCGACATGGAGGAACGCTACGGCAACCTCGACGTGGGCAAGGACGCCGACTTTCTGCTCATCGAACCTGACAAATGGGAGCCGCTCGCGGCGGTGCTGGCCAACGGCATCCGCGCTGACGACGAGGCCATGGCCACCGACCAGACGCTCTTCGCGCTGCTGATGGCGCTCCGCCAACCGGCCATCACCGGTGTCTTCGTGCGCGGCCGTCGGGTCACCGCCCCGTAGCTCCTCGCTGCATGTGTTGCCGAAGCGGACTTCTGCGTCCGGCACACCGGCCGCAGAAGTCCGAACGGGCAACAGTCAGGCGCGGGGTGGGGCGCTGGGCGCGGGGAGCCGTGCGGGCGGGCTCAGCGCGGCCGGGTTTCCTGGGACGGAGTGGCCTGCAGCAAACGGTCGGACACGGCGAAGCCGGCCCGCACGTAGGCCGTGATCGCGCCCGGGGAGGAGTGCACCGTCACCCGCTCGAGCCCCAGGTCGAACGCCTGGCGCAGCACGGCGTCGAGCATCAGCGCGCCCACGCCCGCATCCCGCTCGGCCGGCATCACGTAGACGCACTGAACGTCTCCGGATGCGCGCACCAGCGCCTGCGGGCTCGGCACCCGCGGCACCACGGCCAGCCAGGCCATGCCGATCACGGTCTCACCGCGGCGGGCCACGGTGCAATGGTGGGACTCGTCCGCGCGCGCGGCCCAGTCGGCGAAGAACTCGACGAACTCGTCCTGGGTGACGACGGGCACACCGCCGTTCTCCACAATCCACTGCCAGCGCAGCGTCGCCACCGCGACCAGGTCGGCCGGTTCGGCACTGCGGATGTTGATGCCGGCTGTTGGTGCGGCGCCCGGCCCGCCCTCGTTCACGTCGCTCATGGTTCATTCTGGCGCAGGTGCGGTGGGCTGGCCGTCACTTCGGCCGCCATACTGGGACCCATGACCGAATCGGGCGCCGCCCCCAGTTCCGTTCCCGCACCCCAGTTCTACCCCGATCTGGTTCCCGAACTCCTGATCGACGCTCTCGCGTCCAGTCTGAGCTTCTGGGTCGGGCTGTGCGGCTTTGAGGTGCTCTACGACCGGCCCAGCGAGGGATTCGCCTACCTGCACTCCGGCACGGCGCACCTCATGCTGGAGCAGATCGGCGACGGTCGGAACTGGATCCCGGGTTCCCTCGAGCGGCCGCTGGGCCGCGGTATCAACTTTCAGGTGATGCTGCCCGCTATTGCACCGGTGCTCGACCGGCTCACTGCGGCCGGTTGGCCGCTCTTCATGGCCGCCGAAACCAAGTGGTACACCACCGGCGAGACCCAATCCGGGGTGGCGCAGTTCCTCGTGCAGGACCCGGACGGCTATCTGGTGCGGTTCTCGTCTCGGCTCACTCCCCCGGTGGACAACGCCGGCTGATCTGGCCGGGTGAGGGCTCCGGTCAACAGCGCCGGGTGGCGGGTGCCGGGTGACCGTGCCGGTTGACGCATCCGCGTGACTCTGCAGATGTCACGGAGTATTCTCGCCCACATGTGCGGACGATTTGCGATGAACGAAGACGTTGACGACCTCATCCGTGATTTTGTCGCGGCGGGCGGTCGCGCCGGCGACTGGCGGCCCAGCTACAGCGTGGCTCCCACCGATCCGGCGCCCATCGTGCGCGAGTGGCAGCCGGAGGGCAGCGACTCCCCCAACCGCGAGGTCTCCCTGGCGAAATGGGACTGGCCGCAGCCGGCCGGTCAGCCCCGTCGTGGTCCGATCATCAACGCCCGTATGGAGAAGCTCGACCAGCGCTTCTGGGTGGGCGCGTTCTCCAACGCCCGTTGCATCGTGCCGATGCTGGGCTACTACGAGTGGACCGGTGAGAAGGGCGCGAAGCAACCGCATTTCATTCATGGCGACGGCCTGCTCGCCGCCGCCGGGGTGAGCTGGGCGTCGAAGGGTGCCGACGGTGAGTGGTCCCGAGTGTTTGCGGTGGTCACCCGCGAGGCACGTGATGCCTCCGGTGAGGTTCATGACCGGATGCCGGCCTTCCTCGAGCCGGACACCTGGGCCACCTGGCTGAACCCGCAGTCCATCACGACCGATGACCCCACTCAATCCGCCAAAAACCGGTCGGCGCTGATCGATGTGCTGGACCGCACGTCGACGGCCGTTGCTGCAACGATGCAGACCCGTCTGGTGGACCGCAGGGTCAACAGCGTGCGAGCCGTCGACCCGCAGGATCCCACGTTGATCGAGCCGTTGCCGGAGCAGTCCTGAACGGTCGGATCGGGCTGTGATCCGGCGCGCGCCGCTCCTCCACAAGCGCTGATCAGAAAACCTTTCCACACCCGCTCCCTGAGGGCGTCGAGTGTCGGTGGGTGGTGCGATTATCAACGTATGAGCAGCCAAGCAGAGCAGTTCTCAGAAGACCCGGACGACCAGCCCGGTGCCCCGGACGGCGGCCCCCGGGAGCACGCACGCCGGCGGCGGTTGACCCTGCAGGAGCAGGCGCAAGCGACACTGGCGAAGAAGGTGGCCAAGGCCGCGAAGGCCCACCGCGGCATCGCCCGCGCCAGCGCGAAGCGGGCTCGGTCGTTGAACGAGCTCCGCGAGTGGAGTTGTGACCCGGTCACCGCGAAGCTGCTCAACCCCGACTACGCCGTGGAGTCGGCTGCCGGGCTCGCCGCCGGGCCGGTGCTCACGGATGCCGATGCCAGCCCCCGGAAGATCGCCGCGTGGGAGGACCAGGAAATCGCCCGCCGCACCATCACCTCGGAGATCGCCTGCACCCTGCACCTGGCGGAGCGCACCGCGGAGAACCTGATCGGCGAAGCGTCCCTGTTCGCCGGCCCGATGAAGGCCACCCTGGCGGCGATGAGCACCGGGGAGATCAGTTACCGGCACGGCCAAGTGTTGATGGAGCAGCTCAGCTTCATGCCCCTCGAGGAAGCGCAAGCGTTTGAGGCTCAGTTGTTGCCGGTGGCCAAGGACCTCACCGTGGCCAAGCTCGCGGTCAAGGCCCGGCGGTTGCGGGAGCGGGCGCACCCGGAGACCATCACCAAGCGCGCCACGGCGGCGGTCGCGGATCGTGGAGTGTGGTGGGAGGGTCGGCCGGATGGGATGGGCACGCTGACCTGGTACGGCACTGCGCAGCAGACCCTGGCCGCGCACGACCGGTTGACCAGCATCGCCGACGCCACCCAAACCGCCGAACGGCAGAACGAGGACATTCCCGAAGACCAGCGGCGCACGGTCAGCCAGATCTGCGCCGACGCGATCGCTGACCTGCTGCTGGACGGGGTCACCCCGGCCGGCACCGGCCAGGGCATCCGGGGATCAGCGATGGTCCTCGTGCCGGTGCTCACCGCGATGGGACACAGCGACGCCCCCGGATTCCTGGAAGGG
>Ga0247806_10000023_pt1 | contig 94860 bp, 91 predicted proteins | sample UWRJL059202B1_FD_179935 | JGI IMG/M metagenome (GOLD analysis project Ga0247806, IMG submission 179935) | Plant litter microbial communities from Arlington Agricultural Research Station in Wisconsin, United States - UWRJ-L059-202B-1 | ecosystem: Environmental > Terrestrial > Plant litter >... | reverse complement strand
CACGCCTGCTTGTTTTATAAACTTTCTGTTTTCGGTGCTGAGCAGAATTAAACCTCCTCCAATGGACACATTGAAAAAAGCACCGCTCAACATCGAGCACCTGGCCAAAGAATTAATCAAGGATGACATTATCAATGGCCAGTTCATATATGGCTTGCTTCGCCTGAACATCAACGCCGAACAATATTTACTTAATCTTTCTGAAACTGTTTTCTTGGTTCTTGGCTATGAACCAGATGCAATACCGGAACATGTTTGGAAAGCATATTATGATTTTGTTCGGGCAGAAACCTCCGTCAGCCCATTGGAACAGAGAAAGTCTTTGGATGAACTTGCAGATGAAGCTTATGAATTGATCAATGGTCTCTTTCTAAATACTGGGGCAATATGAAAAAGAAAGCCACCATCATTGATCTGATCAAACAGGACCTGATTCACACTAAACTCATCTACGGTTTGGACGAAGTGGGTTTAAACGCCAAGATGTACACGCTTGAACTCCGACGGATCATCTTTGAACTTATGGAATTGGAAGACCATAAAAGTATCAGCGCAATTAACTACCACTATGCCAGCTTGTCTACAAAGATGAAGCGCGTCGAGATTGAGACTTTGAAAGAAGAAACGGAAAAACTGGCTGCCGGGATATACAACTATCTGATCAACATGAAAAAAGGGAATATTCCGATTTACGAGACTTAGTAAAACTTTGGTTTAGGTTAGGTAGCGCACAGCGCAGACACCGTTGATCGCTATCAGCGGTGTCTGTTTTATTGATATCAAAATGTAAAGCCAAACAACACGACTCCATTATTATTTGAAGTTTGCGAGAACCAATCTTATCAGACCGCATGTCCCGGACTTCTCCGAACCGACCTGCGCTCGAAAATTTCCGACCCGAATTAGTTCTTTTCGGGGGAATTAAAATTGCCTAACTAATCACCCGTATTATATCAATCGATCCACCAAAGGTGTAAAATCCCCCTTTCGCGGTTTTGATGTATTCCCGAAAACGCAGATTCAAACATTTGATATACAGATTTTTAAATCTCTAAACCCCATTACCTACTGCAGTTGCACGGCTATTCATTTTGTAAATTTTTGTTAAAACCGACAAAAAATAGTCGTAGTTTTGTCGTATTCAAAAGATCTACCTGGATGTCCACGGACCTGATTCATTTGTAACGAATCGTCTCATAACCAATTATTTCTGCTGATGTTTTGTTCCGTCCCTTCGCTTGGAGGTCCGGAGCCAGTCATGTATTTTAAATTCTATCACGCGATGAAGCACCTTTTTGCAACTTTTCTATTCCTAGTTTTGGGCATGCCCGTTTTTGCACAGCTCGATTCTGTGCAGGTACAGGTTTCTTTTCAGTCACACACGGTCCAGGCCGGCGATTCGACCTTACAGGTTGAGATGTTGCAGGCCAAGGTTTGGGTCAACGACTTTGATTTCCTCGGCCAGGTCATGGTTTCGGTGTATGACCAGGCGACCAATACGCCCCTGGCGCGCGTGAAGTATACGGCTGCGGAGATTACTGCTCAGAACCTGCTGGTCAACGGCTGGGTTACGGTCGATCTTTTGCCGCTGCAAGGAAATGTTGCGGTGCGTGTGGAAAGCCAGCTTACGAATTTTGTAGGGGCTTACCTGGCACCTGTTGAGACTTTATTTCAGAATTATTAACTGTGCGTATGAAAGTCTCACACCGTCTTCTGCTGCAACTATTTCTCCTGCTGACTCCGGGAATGTTTGCATGCGCCCAGATCATGACCAGTAATTTCCAGGCAACGATGGACACCTATACGAGTTCCCTGGCGCCTTCCACAGTTATGGATCCGGCCTCGGCCCTGATGTATGCCAAATCAGCACAATCTCCTTCCCCGATTGATATACAGCGTGCATATATGGCGTTTAATTTCAAGTACAATGCCACGACACTTACAACGGGGGTTCCTGCGAATGCGAAGATCGTTTCTGCGCGTATCATACTTACTGTAAGCGGCAGCGAAGGAAGTTCCAGTCTCTCTCTTCACCGGGTACTCAACAGCTGGGATCACACCACGATCACCCACAATAATTCCTCTTCCTTTAATTTTACGGACCAGACAACGGGAAGTTTCTTATCCGGAAAGCGTATTTTCATCATTACAGATCAAATCAAAAGAATACAGGCCGGCAGGTCCGTCAATTTTGGCTGGAGACTCAGGCATGCGGTAGAAACGTCTACGACACCGACCTGCGCTTATCATACCTTGAATGCCTCCTTGTCAACCAACAGGCCTGTGCTGGAGATCAAATGGTATATCCCGCTCCAGATTACAGCAGCTACGCTTACACATGAGACTACCGAAGGCCTGGCCAACGGATCTATAACGCCGATCATCTCCGGTGGGCTGGGTACCAAAAGCTATTCCTGGTTCACCAGCTCAAACCTCACTACCCCTTTTGCAAGCAGTACCAGCATTGCGGGACGTGGGAGAGACTGGTATGGCTTGTGCGTAGCGGACTCCATCCTCGATACACTTTACATCGCTTTTCTGCTCGGAACAGAGTGCGTCAACCAGAGCATAACATTTAATCCCGGCAAAAAATACATCGCGGATGGCACGGTCACAGGCCGTGTCGATAGTAATATCGGTGGATTGTCCTACGTATACGAAAACTATGGAAACGACCTTAATTTCCAGGCTGGCCGCATTAAAACCACTTATTCTTCCTGGTTTGATAATAAAGGACTGCTTCGTTTCCAGCTGTGGATGGACCCGGCGATTTCCCTGTTCCATGCGGATCTTTATCTCAGCGGGAATGCGCATCAGACCAGCCGGGAAAACTCTGCGCATATCCTGCAAGTAGCGGCGCCCTGGAGCGAGTATGAAGTCTGTCATATGAATACGCCCACGACCGTTCCCGGATCCGCTATTTTGTTGCCCAGTACGACCACAGCCTCTCAATCGGATGTTGTAGACCTGCTCGGTTACTGGAACAACTGGAAAAATAACAATGCTGCCAATTACGGATTGTTGCTACGCCTCGCGGATACTGCTACTACCGGGGCATCTCTGCGCAACTACCGTTCTTCGGATGCATCGGTTAGTCCGTTATACATGAAATTTGATTTCACCGTTTCCAATGGCTGCGAATATTTTACGCTGAAACCTACAGTTGAGCAAAGTGTAGCCTATGTAACTGGCAGGAAACTGCGGCTTAAGGTAGAGGAAGATTATTTCGATGCGAGCGGTAACCTGACTTATACGCTTACTTCACTAACCAGCGGGGTCACACCAGCTGTGACAACCGTTGCCAAGCCGTCGCATCTCAACTGGATAGAATTACTGCTCGGCACCGGAGGGATTGCCGTTACGAATGGCAACGTATACCTGCTGGAAATTGCAGATTCCAAAGGCCGCAAAATGTACTTTAAATTTAAAAAAGCCGCATGAGACAAGCTCTTATCACAGGACTTAGTGTCCTTGCAGGCGGATTGATCCTGCTCGCTATTCAATACCTGACCGCATCCCCGGACCGTACGCGTTATGTCAGCATGACCCAGGTTTTCGAGGCCAGTAAACTGCATACCCAATATGCCGTCGAACTGGAATCGATCCAAAAGCAAAGCAATGCGCAGCTCGCCCGTATGCAGGCGAAAGTTGCGCAATACGGCCGACTTCATCCCGGTGCACCAGAGACCATTACTATGGAAAAGCAATTGATGGAGTCGCGGGATGCCATGTCCGCTGAATACAGTCGCAAATCAGAAGCTTTCCAGGCCATTATCTGGAAAGAGATCAATGCCAAGATCACACGCTACGGTGAGACGCACGGCCTCGATTTTATCCTGGGAGCCAAGGGTGACGGAACCATCATGTTTGCACATCCGGATAAGGACATTACACCGGCCATTATTGCCTATATCAACCGATGAAAAAGACCTGTATACTGCTTGTTCCTTTGCTTTTCTGCACTTATGCCTTTGCACCGGGACGTAAGACCGCAGCCTGCTATGCGCGGTTTAAAACCTGGTACCAGGCGCATCACGAGGAACTTCGCACGCAGCAAACTGCCGGCGGTCTTGTATTTAGCCTGACGTTTCAACCGGCAGAAGTATCAGTTTTGCGCGAGATCAGCGACCGTGTCCAGATTTCCCGTAAAGAACTTCGGGCTTTGTATGCGCCCTATGCTGATAATCTACAATTCAATTTCCGCATTGAGAATCCAGCGGCCCGGGATTTTTTGCTTTCGCAATCGGTTGACGAAGCCGACTATACAGACAAACTTTATTACCTGATTGGCAACATACAGCAGGATTTCAGCATTGTCCATGCACAAGATACTTTGCGGCCGCTGAGCTGTCATTTCGAGAACAACTATGGTACGGCACCTTTCATCCTGCTGCACCTCGTATTTCCAAGGCCTTCGGATGCCTTATCGGCTCCAACTCAGCTCCTGTATGCCGACCACCTTTTCGGAGCCGACACGCTCCTTTTTGACCTGCAACCATTCTCCCGATTACCTATTCCCAAAATCAAGTAAGATGTTAAAAACGATCAGACAAAGTATGTATACGAAAGCAGTCTGCCTGCTGCTCGCCTTCCAAATCTTCCTTTCGGGGATCCATTGGGACAGTGTTCACGCGGGCGACGGCGGGCCTACCCAACCGGAAGTACATTCTTTCGAACCGGTTGGAACCAACCAGATGGTAGACCTCTTTACCGGAGACTTTACGTACAATATTCCCTTGTTCAACCTGCCGGGTCCTGATGGTGGTTACCCCATCAACCTCGCTTATCATTCCGGCGCGCAGATGAACGAAGAGGCTTCCTGGGTAGGGCTTGGCTGGAATATCAATATGGGTACCGTGAACAGGCAGGTGCGGAATCTCCCGGATGATTTCGGGGGGTCGAAGGAAAATAATATCGAGATCAAAACCGATATGCGCACCAACTGGACTGTTGGTGGAAGTATAGGAAAGAACTGGGAATTATTTGGTGTTGATGACCAGATTTTGGCTAATTCAGATTTGGCGGGAACTGGAAATTTGCCTGCGCACGCGCAACTATCCTATAACAATTACAAGGGTATCGGTTATTCAGTCAATATCGGATTTACAGTTGGTCTAGGTAAAAGAAGTAAAACAGATGTTGGAGAAGTATCCGATTTCAGGGGAGATCTCGGCTATAATGTCAAACTGGATAACCAGGAAGGCATTGGTGCAGACGCTACCGGGGGTGTTACCTATTTGCCGAACGACCAGGTCAGAAAGGATGCCTCCGTCAGTACCGGCTTTAATTCCCGGACCGGCTGGGACCGCGCCCTGAAGATCCAGGCAGGTATGATAACTGAACGAGCTCGGAGAGATTATATGGCTTCGGCCTCTTCTACGATCAGCTTTGCCAAGCCGGTGGTCAGCATGAGCGTACCCCAGGCCATGCGGGGAATGAATGCGAGCTTTACACTTGCTAAAGGACCTTCCGTTCCTGGTTTGTTGACACGTACCTCTTACAATATTTTCTTCAGCCGTTCTTCGCTGAAAAACAAAGCCGACGTTGTGTCCTACAAAGGCATCGGCTACCAATATTATGAATACAGCTCGGATGATGCCCAAGACCTCGAAAAAGATTACCGGGTGAAGGATGTTGCCCGCGAAAATGACGGACTGGTACACAAAGATACCCGCAGGCTCGCCATTCCGACCCTCAGCTACGATGTATATTCCGTAACCGGGCAAGGGATAGGCAATATGTTCCGACCGTTCCGGTCCGACATCGGTACGGTGGTTGCACCCCGCATGAAATCCGAATACAACGGCGGGAGCCTCGGGCTGGAATTTGGAAAAACAATTGGAGGAAAGCGCCTTGGTTTGGATCTCGGCTATAACTACAGCCATTCGAAGACAGACCTTTGGCCCAATAGCAATGCCGCTGACATGTATTTCCAATACGGCCAAGTCTCCCTGTCGGGTTCGGTGTATTTCCAGAATTACGGAGAAATGTCTTCCGACAATCTCGTGGCCAGTTATGGCGCATCCGTGGCATCGAACCAACCGGTGGCGTATGCGTTGAAGCCGAATGATAATTTCTACGATATCACGCAAAATGACCTACAGATCAATACTGCGCGTCCCGAACGCAAAAAGCGGGCGCTGGGTACGGAAGCATTTACCAACAGCACGATCCTGAATGGCAGCACCAGCCTGCTGCCTGAGTTTGCCCTACAGCATTACAATATGACTTACACTACAGGTTATAACCCGTCGGAGCTCATTAACTATGATCTTACGCGTTCCGGACTGCCGAAAATGCATGTGGGCGGATACATCGCGACCAATGATGCCGGTATGCGGTATGTTTACGGCTTGCCTTCCCAGAATAAGCTGGAGCGGGACGTGTCTTTCTCCGTTCCGGAAGTAGCAACGTCACACACCCAGTCGGATATTGACCCGGTTTATGATGGGAGTACTGTCAAGTATGATTACAAAGGCACAGATAAATACTACAATTCCGTTCAGAAGTCGACGTATTCGAATGCCTACCTGCTGACTTCGATCCTCGGAACAGATTATGTCGATTTTGACGACGAAGCAGGTCCTTCTGACGGCGATATCGGCTATTGGGTACGCTTCAACTATACCCGTCCGCAAAGTGCTTACAAATGGCGCTCGCCTTATACCAAAGCTATCTATGACAAAGGCTATGAGACTTCTTTTACCGATGGGAAAGGGCACTACAGCTATGGTGAAAAAGAGATCTGGTATGTGGCCACTGTAGAAACGAAAACCCACGTTGCAGAATTTATCCTTTCGAAACGCAAGGATTGCCGGGAAGTGACCGGTGAGACAGCTCCTGCAAAAGGTACAGAAGGCTATTACAAGCTCGACCGCGTCGATGTGTATGTGAAGAGCGAGCGTTATCCTGCGGGCAGCTACAACGGATCAGCGAAACCGGTACAAAGCTGTCATTTTGTGTATGATTACAGCCTTTGCCAGAACACGCCGGATAACAATGCAAGCCAATCGCTGACCAGCAATGAGCTGAGCAATGAAGGCGGCAAGCTGACGCTTAAAAAATTCTATTTTACGTACCGCAACAATACCCGCGGGGCTTCTACACCTTATACGTTTGACTACAATACAACCGTTGGCGGCCAACCTGTCTATTTCAACCGCGCCGCTGTGGACCGTTGGGGGAATTACCAGCCGGGAGACACTGCTTCCAATGTCGATTACCCTTACAATGATCCTTACCTCAGCGCAGCTACGATGCATGAAAGGGCGGGATTGTGGAACCTCAAAGGCATCAACCTGCCATCCGGCGGCCGTTATGAGATCGATTACGAATCCGACAGTTATGCCTATGTGCAGAATGAGGTTGCGATGCACCAGTTCAGGATTGTCAGTCTCGACAAATATTCGGAAGGCGCTTCCGGAACGGGCGATATCAACCATCCCCGCAATGCGTCCGTAGATCACCGCAGGGTTTATTTCAAGCTTGAGGAACCCTTATCTGTTTCGCTTTCTGAAGGTGATTTACAAACCTTTATGAACCGGTATATCCGCGAGAACGAATACCTGTATTTCAAAGTCAAGATCAACGTGAACCGGAATGTCAATACGACGGAAATGGTCGGTGGCTACGTACGCGTTTCCAAAGTGGGCGTCGATGAGAGCAGCGATGACGGCAGCGGGAAGTACCAATGGGGGTATGTGGAGCTCGACAAGATGTATGTGGATGGCGAACCGACCGACTTCCACCCATTTACGGAAGCAGGCGCACGCCATATCCGGTACAACCAGCCGGATATCCTCTACGCCAATCCGCCGCATGCAGACAAAGAGAAACTCTCCAAATCAGATATTAAAAATGTCGGTTACAACCTCCTCGCCAATGGCCAGGATTTCAAGAGCCTGTTCAGTGATTTCACCAATACGCTGTATGACGATGGCGACGGCCGATTAACTGATATTGCGCTCAGCCAATCTTATATACGCCTACGCACGCCTGACAAGGTCAAGTATGGCGGCGGTCACCGCGTCAAAGAGATCCGCATCCTGGATAACTGGGCGGATGCCTTCCTTTCCACGCCGGAGTCTCCTTCCGTTTACGGAACGGTGTACGATTACAACATGGAAGAAGATGGCCGTGTCATCAGCTCTGGCGTAGCTGCCTACGAACCGTTGATAGGCGGTGACGAAATAGCACTCCGCAACCCGGTCAAAGGCTGGGAGAAAAAGAACATCCTGGCCAAAACAACGGCACAAACCTATACTGAAGAACCGGGTAACGAATCCTTGTTCCCCGGGCCTACCGTCGGCTACCGCAAAGTAACCGTGATGTCGAAGGCTACCGCAGCGAAGCAGCAAAATGCGAGCAATGCGGCGAGCTATACAGGTATCAGCGTCCATGAATTTTATACCGCGAAGGATTATCCAGTCATTACACGACAAACGGAACTGGAAACCGATAAAAGCTTCCGCAAATCCAAGCTTTTGATCCCGGCGCTGATCGTGAACATAGACCGCCTGCGCATGGCGGCTACCCAGGGGTATTACATCGAGCTCAACAACATGCACGGCAAGCCCAAAGGGGCACAGGAAATTGCTTTTAACAGCTCGGGGGCGCAGGAAATTATTTCTTCGGTGCAATATGCCTATAATGACGAAGCCCACTTCACGACGAACCGCGCCGGGGAAACTTTGGAAACACGCACCTTGAAAAATGAGGTAGATGTGCTTTATGCAGATGTAGACCCGAATGACGGAACGCGCAGCGACATCCGTACGTCTACACTCGGCACCGAAGTCGAGTTCATCCCGGAAACGCGCTACAATGAGAGCAAAAGCATCAGCGCGGGTCTTGCGCTTAACTTTGAGATTCTGCCCGTATTTTTCATGCTGTACCCCATTCCTTCCTTCAACTGGAGCGAGGAGAAAACGGGAACCGTCGTGACCAATAAGATCGTCAATAAATCCGGTATACTGAAAAAGGTGACGGCCACGTCGCGCGGCTCCATCCTCGAGACAAACAACCTCGTCTTCGACCACATTACCGGACAACCCCTGCTGACTTCGGTTACGAATGCTTTTGAGGACAAAGTGTATAACTATACAGTCCTGGCCAAAGATGCCTACCCAGGGACCGGGCCAGCCTATCAGAATATCGGAGTTTCTGTACTCGGAACCGCAACCGGTACAACGGCGCCGAACGGTATACAGCACATCAGCTTAAATACTTTTGCAGATGGGAACATGTTGTTCCCCGGCGATCAGCTGATCGCGGTCCCACAACAATACATCGAGGACCAGTATTATGACAACCCCGGCCTTCCCAAAAAGATCTGTTATTTCAAGGAGCAGGTGCTCGTCAACGATCTGCCGGTCAATAATTATATACTTGAAACGAAAGAAGCGCTCAGCGGTCTCTACCGCTTCACGATCATCCGCTCGGGCAGAAGGAACCTGCTGACGGTTCCCGTATCCCAGATCACGGCTTTGTCGGATCCGACCCAAAACAGAACCGACCTTTCTTGTCCCGACGGCAGGAACCTCGGTGCACGCATCCGCAAGATCAACCAAGTGCTTTCGATCTCCGCCATTGAGCTTGCCGGTGCGTGGTACAAAGATACACGCCAGCTCTCGACCGTTCCCTCGACCTGGTACAGCGACAATGCCTTTTTTAACCGCGCGTTCGAAGGCAATTATTCAACCTCCCGCTCCCATGCTTACATCGATAACCGAGTGCTGTCCGATACTATTGATCTCCGCAAGGACGGGGTACTTAACGGCGTGCGCTTATTTGACTGGAGCAGCCCTCTGGCTGTGAGTACCGGTACCGGTTGTAAGAACAACTGGCGGGCCGTAGACCAGGTCACCCTGAAAAATGCTTCCAGCTTTGACATCGAGTCGAAGAATATCCTCGGGACGTTCTCTTCGAAGTTGTATGGTCAGGGAGGGACCGAGCCTATTGCTGTTGCAGCCAATGCGAAAAACACCGAGATCGGGTTTGAGAACTTTGAGGAATATCCGACCGGTCACCTGCCTATATCCACGAATACGACCAACAACCTGAATTTTTACAGCATCATGGACCAGTCCAACCGGGTTGTGGAAGACCGTTTCGATGTCGTTGACGGACTTGGGCAAAAGGGGTATCTCGATGTACCTTTGTCGGCACTTTCCGGTTATACCGATTTTGTGCTCGCCCTCCACATCGATGGGTTCAACAGCGCTCCGGAGGAAAAAATCCGCAAAATCAGCCCGGTTTTTGATACTTATACGGATCCTCTGACGAACATTGTCCGCGTGCGCATGACCATTCCTGTAGATGCCAATGTAGCCACTTTTCGCGACCGCAGATGGCGTGGTGAGCTGTTCGGCAGGAAGGCGATACCTAACTTTGCTACTTCTTCCGGAGGTATGAAGGTCGAAAAGGGTATTGCCCATACAGGGGACCGGTGTATTTCAACGGGTCAGGCCGAGTGTGTTCAAACACGGCTTAACCTTGCCCCCAATGAGAGTTACCAGTTCAGCGGCTGGTTTAGCTCTGCGGATAACACCTACCTGTTGAAGAATTATGACAAGCTTTTCCTGAATGACATGCAGCTCAAATTCTACGATGGTTCCGGTGGTTTGGTCTCTACGCTTACCTTGCCAGAGAAAGACATCCTGCAAGGCAGCTTTATTGATGAGTGGCAAAAGTTTAATGTCAATTTCACGATGCCCGCCACCGCGAAATACGTCAGCATTGTTTTTCCGAAAATCAATGCGCTGCAAAGCCTGCCGCAGATTGGCTATTTTGATGACCTCCGGATCCAGCCGGCTGATGCAGGTATGGAAACGTATGTGTACAATTCCGAAAACCAACGCCTGGAGGCCGTATTGGACGGTAATAATTATGCGACCTTCTATTATTATGACGACGAGGGCAGCCTTTTCCTCGTGAAGCGCGAAACGGAAAAAGGCATTATTACCGTGCAGGAATCCCGCAACCATATCCGCATTCCAGAATGAGAAATTTATTCATCTTCGCCTTTGTCTTTGTGGCCGGTTACGCGCCGGCCCAGGACCTGCACCAGGAACTGGATGCCATGGGTCAATACCTGAATGGCCTGGATGCCTACCGGCTCGATGTCGCTTACCGTACGAGCGGTGATACGAGCGGACTCTTCAACACGCAGGGGCAGGCATCTGTCTATGCCACATCCGCCGGACTTTTCTATCAAACGGAGTTTGCCAACCTGATCATCAACCAGTCACACACCTTTGTGGTCAACGCTGCCGAAAAGTCCATTATTTATTCCCACAACAGTCCCGTTCCCAAGGGAGCGCCATTTTTACGAGACCAGTTGCTGCTGGGCGTAGACTCATTAATTGCCCAGGCAGACAGTGTTTATTTTTCGCAGTCCGGCGATCAGCGGATCTACCACCTGCGTCTTCCCGGCCAGTACATAGACCTGCTGGAGCTTGCTTTTTCCGGTAAGTTCCTCGAAAAGGTGACGTATTTTTATAACCCGGCCTATACGGACGGGGTTACCGGGCTCCAGGCGAGCTGTATCGTACAGGTAGACGAGCACCCTATTTTTGACCCCCAACTGTTGTCTTCCTCATTTTACATCATACCGGCTGGCGGTGATACGTATCAACCTGCTGCTCACTTTGCCGGTTATTTCCTGACCTACAATGCATCCCTTGAAGAAATTACACACTAGCCCTATGAAAAAACAATTGTTCTTACTGATCTGCGCGTTTTTCCTGCTTGCAGTACCTGCGACGGCACAATCCCTGTTGATGAGCAACCAATATCCGCTGGTTGATTTGCAGAACGGTGATGAAGTAAAGATCGCTGATCCCCAATATGCGGAAGAGATCATTCCCGCGACAGCTGCCAATTACAAAAGCAGCAGGCGTTTCCGGGTAGAGCTGAACTATAACCGCAACAATCATTCGGACCGCGTAGATGCGACTCCCTGGCAGCTGTTCGTTACGGTGACCAGTACGACTACTGCGCAAATAGAGGTACTTAAAGTGGAATACAGCGCCGGACTATCTGCCGCTTACAGCGGCTGGGCCGATTTCTCCGGCTCACCCAGCCGTATGGAATGGAAGGTCAGTGCGATCACCCCCAAAAAATGGAGCGGAAGCGCCTGGATCGACGGTACATTGGCAGATGTGCCCCTGGCCGATATCCACCTCGAGACGATGGTGTTTAACGAGCGCATTGTCGACATGTCCAGCTCCCCTTTGCCGAGAATGGAGTATAACAGCAGTGTGATTTCCTGGGATTATGTGCCGGGCGCCGTCGAATACGACGTGGAATGGGTGTTCATCCAGGCCGGCGATCCTTTTACCTACAGTGCGTCCTCCCCCGAGGAACCGTTCAGCTTCAAGGAACCCGTCCGGATCACCACCTATAAGCACAGCCACCAGATTGACCGCATTTTTCCTGAAGGAAAGCTGTATTTCCGGATCCGGGCCAAGGGCTATTTTTTCAAGCCTGGGAATAGAGAAAACTATTATCACGGCGCCTGGTCCTATCTCCGGAAAGGGACCGGCAGCAGCCTTTTATTACCGGTAACCATCAGCGCTGATTTTGAAGGACGCAAAAACTGGCAATATACAGTGGCCTATGCAGAAAATGGCATGTCCAAAAGTACGATCACGTATTTTGACGGATCCCTGCGCGCGCGCCAGCAGCTTTCACAGCTCAAAAGCACGGGCCAGGTAGTGGCGTCCGGCACCCTTTATGATTATGAAGGCCGCGAAGCGGTACAGGTCATCCCAACACCGATCAACACCAACAGTCTTACGTATTACCAAAACCTGCACCGCATCCCTGGTTCGCCGGTAACTGCTTTTGACAAGACCAAGTTCGACGAAGGCGTGGTATCGCCTATGGGGACAGGTTCCGGAGCCGGGGCTTATTATAGTACCTCCAACCCTTTCTCTTCAGCGGACCCATTCCGCGAGCGCATCCCGAATGCAGAGGGGTATCCTTTTACGCAAACAACCTTTATCAACGACAATACCGGCAGGCCCAGAAGCACGTCCGGTGTCGGCTATGCGCACCGCAAAGGCGGCGGACACGAGACTTTTTATTATTACGTCAAGCCCACGGAAAGATCGCTTCACGAATTATTCGGGTCCAATGTCGGTGATGTTTCGCACTACGACAAACAAGTAACGGTGGACCCGAACGGACAGGCTTCGGTTGTCTATACCGATCAGCTCGGACGCGTGATCGCCTCCGGCTTGTACGGCGGCACACCTGCCAACTTGCTGCCGCTGGATAACAATCCGGATGGTGCACTGGTGCAGGCCAACCTCAACCCTTCCTCTATTCCAAGTGAAATTCTGACCAGTCCGGACGGGCTCTACAGCCAGGCGGATTATTACCACCTCAATATAGGTACGAATACGATTACGCTGAAGTACGATGTGCTCAGTGGTGCCGTGAACCAGGAAAACAGCCTTTTTGGACCAGGAGCCTGTGCATCGTGCTATTATGAGCTCGAGATCCAGGTGTTCGATCCGAACGGCAACCCGGTCAACCTGGCATACACTTCCCAGTCGCTGGGTGGCGGACCCCAGGCTACGGTACGCGAGCGCTATGCTGAGGCGGACCTGGACTGTTTGTCACCGACCTATGATCCCGGACTTTTGGCGATCGAACTGACACCGACACTCACGCTGACAGGCGAATACCATATTCACAAAATACTGCGGGTCGATACGGATGCAGTTAGCGCTTACATAGCAGCCCATGCCAAAAATCTTGCTGGCGCACCTGATTCGAGCGACATTGTGTCCGGTTACACTTCGAACGTGGTTACGAGTGGCTGCGGATTCGACTGCCAGGCGGCCTATGCACAGGAATGCCGGGAGTCGTTGGGTTATGCCGTAACAGGCGTACTGACCCCTGAACAGATCTTGCTCGTCGATGCTTGCATCCTCGATAAGTGTGCTGCAGCCGATGCCGATGCCATCGAAGACCAGGAAGAAGGAGAGGACGGCAACGCCTGCGATATGCTGCTGGGTATGCTGCGCGAAGACCTTTCGCCGGAAGGCTGGGTCTTTGAATCTTACCAGCCGTGGCGCACGACGACAGCGAACTGGCTGCGGACGTATCAAAAAGCGGGCGGTGGTACTTTTACACCGACTTCCCTCGAACACCTGGCCGCCAACTGGGAGAACGGCTGGGAAACAGCCTACCTGACGAGCCATCCCGAGTATTGCCAATATGACAAATGCCTCGTGATCAACGCACTCCGGCAGCACCATGTGACGCTGAACAACGTAGCGACGCTTGCAGCCGCAGTAGCCCAGGGCTATATCAACACGTCAGGCGCTTTCCTGACCAACGATCCTTTGTTCACGCATCCGCAGTACAGCGCTACGGCGCCGGATTTCCTGAACGGGGCCCTCACAAGCATCAACTATAATTTCCATGGCGCGAGCGGGAACAATGTCAAACAATACGTTATTTCGCTGATTGCAGGCAATCCCGACCTCGGCAAAGATGCGGATGAGAATGTGCTGACCGGTGCCGCGTACGACGACCGCGTCTGGCAGCTCATGCGCTCGCTTTACCTCGGTGACCGCGAGCAATTCATGGAAGACCACTATGCGGGTTGCCCGTATATAGATCATCCGGATGCGAACTTCGTAGATCCGGAGGAAGTCAACGATCCGAATTCTTCCGCCGATGTTCCGCCGTTCCTCGACCCCGTGAACGGGGATTGTCCCGAACTTTGCCAGCTCAATGTGGAGCAATGGATCGGGCACATCCAGGCAGATTGCCCTGCCATCACAGCGGCCACCTTGTTGCAGGTCCGTACGCACCTCCAAAATTACTGCCTCACCGATTGTGACGGCGTTACAAATATACTCGGTTCGATCCAGCTCAGCGACCTCAACGCGGGTAACGCGAGCCTCGTGAATGTGCAAAGCCTGCTGGGGACCTGTTTCCAGCTCAGCAGCATCAGTGAAGACGATACCTGCGCGAACATGACGACAGTGTCTTACAACCAGCTCTACGGCTACGGCCTGCCAATGACGCAGCGCCTTGCTGTGCTCGGATACCTGAAGCCCAATGCTTATACCGGTTTCATCACGACGCCGACGATTACCGCACTGGCGGCTTCGTTTCCTGAAAGCTACTGGAACAGCGGCATGCAGGTGCGCCTGACGAAACTGTTGCCCAGCCCGGTGCATGTGCTCTACAACATTGCCAACCTCGCTGATATCGCGGTTGTCTCGGAACAATATGCAGGCAGCAGCGGCGAGGTGCTCTTTACCGTCCGCGTCACACAGACAAATGGCACGATTACCTTCCACACGATCGACCAGTTCAGTCTTTCGAAAGTGTCGGGCGGCTGGCAGGATTTCAGTATAGATCGCAAAGCCATTAAATACACGGTCACCAAACAGGTTTGCGCCGACGGGCCCACCGAGGTGTCCGACATTCCTTTTTCCCTTGAAGACTGGATCACCGATTGTATTTCCGACATTCACGACGAAGCGGAGATCCTCGGTACGCAGGCGTATGCCGAGCAGTTCGGCACCTTCGCCGGCGACCTCGCGGCCAGCTTCTCCAGCCAGTGTTTTGGTACGGGACTACAGGAGCAATTTGTCATTTACCTACCGCGGCAGGAATATGCTTTCACGCTGTATTATTATGACCAGGCCGGCAACCTCGTGCAAACGATCCCGCCGCAGGGCGTGCACCCAGTGCCTGCCAGCGGCTTCGGCGCCGACGGCCACTGGCTTGGCACCCTCGAGCCGACGCACCTGATGGCGACGGTTTACAAATACAACTCCCTCGGGCAGCCTGTGCAAAGCCGCACGCCGGACGGCGGACTGTCCGAATTCTGGTACAACGACGCCCAGCAGATGCGCTATTCGCGCAGTGCGGCACAGGCCGTCAATAACTATGCTTACCTGAAGTACGATGCGCAGGGCCGCACGATCGAATCGGGCGTGTTCACCGGACCGGTCGATGTTGCGCTCACGAACCGCAACGACAATGCCTATCCTGTCGCAAGTACTGGATCACCCAGCAAAAATATGACGCGTACGTTTTACGAGCAACAGCCGCTCACGCTTGCCAGTGCGCTCAACTGGGCGCCGGGGAACCTCAATACCCGCATCGCCGCCATTGCGACCTATGCTTCTTATACGGGGACATCCACCGCTTATACGAACGCGCTTTTCTACGATTACGACATCCACGGCAATGTGAAAAAACTGCTCACCGATTTCGGACCCGGGCAGGGACTTTACCGCTACAAGACTGTTGATTACGATTACGATCTCTACTCTGGAAAAATGCGGGAGGTGCGGTACCAGGACCACCACCAGGACCAATTGATTCACCGCTATACGTATGACGATGATCACCGCCTGATAAGTGTGTTTACATCCCGCGATGGCATCGACTGGGACGAGGATGCGACCTATTATTATTACCTGCACGGTCCGCTGGCGCGTATGGAGCTGGGCGACCAGAAAGTACAGGGTGTCGACTACGCCTATACCATTCATGGCTGGCTGAAAGGTGTCAACAGCAATACACTGACCGCTGTCAATGACCTGGGCAGGGACGGCTCGGCGCAAAGCAGGCCCAACCGCTGGGTCGCACGCGACGCTTTCGGCTACAGCCTCACGTATTACAACCAGGGCCTCGAAGTGGATTACAAACCGATCTCGACGCTGCGTTGGCTCGCGGCGAATGAGAATACTTTCCTGCCGGGCGCTACCGGCGCAGCGAACCTGTACAATGGGAATATCCGCGCGATGGTCACTGCGTTGCAGAACACCAGTAACGCCCTTGTCGGAACAGTTGCCCGCGTGTACCAATATGACCAGTTGCAGCGCCTCAAGACGGCGCAGACCTGGAAACCGGCATCGACCTACGAGTCTGCGAACAGCTGGACAGGCGCAACGACGACACAGGCCCATTATTCGGCTTACAGCTACGACCTCAACGGCAACCTGACGCGCCTGACGCGCAACGGCAGCGGGCTCGACGACAACAACGCACCGGTTGCCCTGCTGATGGACGATTTTACCTACCAGTACGAGAACGGCGCCGGCGGACAAATCCCACTGCCAACGGTACTGAACCGCCTTTCGCATGTCAGCGATGTGGCACCTTCGGCGACTTATGCGACGGACATCGACCCGGGACAAACGGGGGCCAATTACATTTACGACGCGCAGGGCAGGCTCATCCAGGACGTGCAGGAGCAAATCGCTTTGATCACGTGGCGCGCCGACAACAAGGTAGAACGCATCACGCGTACAGCAGGCAGCACGAAGCCTGACTTACAGTTCGTCTACGACGGCATGGGGCACCGCGTGCAGAAAATCACCTATGTAAAGCTCTCCAACGGCTCGATCGATGCTGCGAACTCGGTGTATACCTATTACGCGCTCGATGCGCAGGGCAATACGCTCGCTACCTATACGAAAAAGAACACGACGGGTCCGTGGTTCCAGACCGATTTTGTGCTCTACGGAAAGCAACGTCTCGGAACCCTCGAAATAGAAAAACAGCAGGCGGCGACGCCGGTCTTCGGCCATTGCTCGGAAGACAACCGCGCCAGCGCGATCTTTGAATTCGGGATCTCTACTTTCACGACGGGCAGCTCGCTCGTTTACAAAGTCGGTACGACGGCAATCAATGATGCCTACGTCTGGACAGGCACGCCGGCCACGGATGTGAAAAACCTGATCGATAAGATCAATGCGAAAACCGCACAAACCGATCTCAGCGCGTCGCTGTGGTGGAGCAACCAGTCCTCGACCAGTATGTATTACGTAGAGATCAAGTACAGCCAGCCGGGCAACTGGGGCGGCGAAGCGATCGGCGTGTACCTGAATGGGGCTACGACGGCCAGTACGGCCACGCTCCACGTACCGAAACGCCAACTGGGCTACGGCACCTGCCGCGGTGCGAACATGGTTGGCGAGAGGCGCTACGAGCTCTCGAACCATCTCAACAATGTGCTGTCTGTTATCACGGACCGCAAGGCGGCTGTAGATGACGGGGTTTATAATCTTACGACTGGCGCCCGCACGAACACGCTGCTGGATGGACTCGCAGATTATTATCTGCCGACGATCGTGTCTTATGCCGATTATGAGCCTTTCGGAATGGTGCAGGACCACCGACATGCGTATGACGACAGCTACCGCTATGGCTTCCAAGGGCAGGAACGCGACGATGAGCTGAAAGGGCCCGGGAATTCAATTAATTATGAGTACAGGATGCACGACCCGCGTGTGGGGAGGTTTTTTGCGGTGGATCCGTTGGCGGGAAAATATCCGCATAACAGTCCATATGCTTTTAGTGAGAATGTGGTAATCAATGCAATTGAACTCGAAGGAGCCGAACAATTAAATATACATGCTCCGCTCAGGGAGCAATTGATGAAGGAGGATGCATTGCTAACAAAGTTTGGTATGAACAACGTGTTGAGACAGTCACAGGCTGCCGGCGCCTTGATCATTGTTGGAAACCTCGAAGGCACGGTAAACTTAACTACTGCGGAAGGACAGATGCAATTGTTTGCCGGGTTGGCGGCGATCCATGCGGAGGCAGCCAAGGATCCTGCTACCCATATGGTAGAGACCATGAATCCAAGTCTCTATTATGGATACAAGCTGTTTTTTGAAGGTGATGTTGAGAAAATAAAGAGTGGAAACAATATCGAAATGATGGAAGGTGCGGGGAATATCGCGCTTACATTGTCGCCTTTATTAAAAGTTAAAAGATTTTTTTCCAAGCCTCTCAAGGAAGTAAATGTATATCCACCTCATATTCCAGCATGGAAACAAAGAATATTTGCAGGTAACCTTTTTGAAAAAAGACAATTGAAAATTGCCCAGGAAGCTGGATTGGATGCACAAGGCCAGATCAGACTGGTGCCTCAAAATGGTAAAGGCAATGTCAAAGGTAACCGGACAGATGCAGATATTCTGATTAAGAATTCAGATAATACTTTTTCGCTTATTGAGACGAAATTGAGTTGGAAACAGAAATTAAGGAAGGGCCAAGCGGCGGCCGAGGAGCAAATAAACCAAGGAAATGGTATATTTGAAGTTAGAACTGAAAACAAAGCATTAGGACTGGAAGTCGGACAAAGAATTAAAATACGCGATTACCAAAGAGTCAATGCAGAAAAAGCCCCAACAGGTAAATAAGGTTTGAAAATTTGAAGAAACATGAACAAAAAAGAGCTGACAGAAATATTAAAAACCAGACTCCCTTTAGAAGAAATATTCAGGGACTATCAATGGAACAGTGGACTATCTGCATTGCTGCACAAAGAAAAAGATGGGTTCAGGAAAATTGCATTCCAAATCCACAATACTGCGGACCTGGACAGACAGATCAGCGCTGTTGAGGTTTTGGTATTGTATCAAAGAAGATTTGACCTTTTGCATAATTGGTTTGATAAATTCAGCTTCAGAAAGAAGAACGATTTAAAATATACTTCTTCTATTGTCTTCGATGGAAGAGATATGGAATTGGAAAATTCATTTTTCTTTGCAGAAGACGGAAGCGATTTTGAAGAACGTTATCAAACTCTCCGTAACACACTTGTTGCTGGCTCGGAGAGATTTTTAAAGCAATTCCAGTCACTCGAAGACGTTTACAGGCATGAAGTTGCCCCGATGTTCGAGATGGATTACCGTTTGCCGCTAACGGGTTCAGAGTGGTTATTTAGAGCCTTGTTAATGACGCATTTATTCAACCCTGCTGCCTTCCCTGCCTTTAAAAATAGACTGGAAGCACATGCGAAATTGATGAATGATCAGGGGGAACCAAATATGATTGAGTATTATCCGAGGTTTGATGAAATTATGGAAGAACTGGTACAGGTAAAGCTGTAGTTTTGTAATCAGATTTTCAGATATTTCAAATGACTTACCTGGATTTGAAACTGGTCTCCCAAAAATTCAGGGATATTCTGGCCCACTTTATAAACGAGGATGTTGTCCTCTATCCCATCCAGGTAATTAGAGAGGAAGATGAGTTTACATATTATAATGTCCATTTCAATAAAAAGTACAATGTTTTAGACAAGCCTAGGGGCCCTGAGGAACTACTCAGACCCAAATGGGACATGTCGAAATTAAAAGGGTTGGATCTTCACGTTTTTTGCTACGAGCAATTGGATCCATCAGTTTTTTGTATTTCAGAAGCGGTGAAACAAGAATTGGAGACAAATAATATTATAGGTTGTTCTTATCAGTTGATCTCTGATTGAACAGGTGGTTGGGTAGTGTTATCGATGCGGATAGTGTAGTAAAATATCACCTAAAGGGTGAACATTTGAGAACTGCATATCAGCTTACAAAATAGGGAAAGCTACAACTCACGAATCTGGAATATATTATGGCAATGACTAATTTAGACATTATGAGAACAAAGTTTGTAATCAAATTCTTTTGCTCACTGCTATTTCCGATGATTGCTTTCTCAAGTAATAGCCAAGGAAAAATGGAATTGTGTAAGCCGGACTCATTAGGAATATATAACATCGTGGATATCGAAGCTGAGTTTCCGGGTGGAATAAGTAAACTCTCTAAATGCATTTTCGAATATATGTCTACGATAGGTGACAATATACAATTAGAATCAATTTCAAACATTGCATTAGATATTTACATTGATGATTCAGGTAATCATAGGTTAATAAGTTTAAATGGAAATCAAAATTCTCAATTAAATCTAACCGAAATGTATTTCTGGAAAGCTTTCGAGAGTCTGCCTCGTTGGATACCTGCTAAATGTGGCGATAAAGCAGTTCCATCTTATCTTAGGTTTGTATATTTTATTAATTATAATTAAAGGTAAGGAAGTTGGCGTCGTGTTATCACCGCCGCAGGCAGCACCCCAGGTAATGCGTTGATTTGAATAAATCTCAACGAGATCGTAATTCAATTCCTTGATTTTTAAGGATGTTTTGATTTAACTAAAAATTTGCAGAAAGGTGTTTGTGTATGCAAGCACCTTTTTTATTTGTCACGACGGGCAGCTCGCTCGTGTACAAAGTCGGTACGACGGCAATCAACGATGCCTATGTCTGGACGGGCACGCCGGCCACGGACGTGAAAAAATCACTTAAGTACAATTTTTAAAGACTATTGAAGAAGAACTTAGTATTTAAAAGTCTTATAAAATCGGGTTGGGAATTCAATTCTTAACCTAATTTTTACCCCAGAGACATTTTGCAGCTGATTCCCTTATAAATAAAGGCTTCTGGCGTTTACTACTGATTCCCGGGGGAAATCAATATCGGAATATGCCGATATGACGAAGAAACCGACTTATACCTGAACATCTCAACAGGCTATTTCGAATACGAATCCGACCGTAGCAGGAAACGCATCCTGCACCGGTTCCACAGCAGCACTTCTTTTGTATATTTGTAACCATGAAAAAATATTCCTGGTTCTTGTTTGTCCTGTTGCTGGCTGTTGCCTGCCAGACGAATTCCAACAAACCGGCAGCTGGCAAGGTCCAATCGGAACTCATCACCTATGCACAGAATTTCAAAGTCCTCGACAAAGGCGATTATCGCGAGTTGCAGATCCTCGACCCGGAAAAAGGCAGGACAGAACAGGTTTATGCGCTCGTTAAGCGGGGCAGTAAAGCACAAACACCGGCAGGCATGATCCGCGTCGAAGTTCCTGTGCGATCGGTCATTGCGCTTTCGGGAACACATGTCGGCATGCTCGACAAGATCGGCTGTGCAGCGAAGATTAGCGGGATTTCAAGTCACCTCTATTTACACAACCCAACCGTGAAGCGCAACTGGGAAGCAGGAAAAGTACGCGAATTCGAGGATTTTGCACAGCTGAACCCAGAGCGCATCCTGCAAACACCTGCGCGCATGATTATTTTCAGTGGTTTTGGTCAATCGCCGCCCAATGAAGACAAATTGCGCAAGCTTGATATCCAATGCATTCCGAACTACGACTGGCGAGAAACGCATCCGCTGGGGAAAGCAGAGTGGATCAAGTTTTTCGGTTATTTGATGGGACAGGAAAAACAGGCACAGGCTTATTTTGAAAAAGTCGCGCAAAACTACCTCGACCTTAAAAAACAAACGTTCCATACTTATGGAAAACAGCTCAAACCTGGTGTTTTTTCCGGATCGCTTGTCGGCGACACGTGGTACATGCCCGCAGGTGAAAGCTACGGTGCAATCCTGTTCCGCGATGCGCAATGTAACTACACGGCAGCACGCGAAAAAGGAACTGGCAGCGTAGCCTATCCGCTGGAAAAGGTACTGACAACCAATCAACACACCGCATACTGGTTCAACCCGGGATTCCCTTCCAGGAAAGCAATGTTGACAGCGAATGCAAAATACAAGTTCTTCAACGCCTTCAAATCCGGGAAATGCTATTGCTACTCCCACGACATGAACTATTTCTGGGAAAACAGCGCAAGCGAACCCGATGAAGTACTGGCCGACCTGATCCAGATCCTGCACGGTGCGACACCACAACGAAAGCTGCATTTCTACCGCCAGATCCAACCATGAAATCCCTGAATTACAAGAAAATATCGTGGGTACTGTTGTGCTGCATGTGCGGGCTCGCCTGCTGGCACCTCCACGCCGGTCGCCTGCAATGGCAAAGTGGCGAGCTTTGGAAAAGCCTTTTTCATTTTTCTGAAAATGAGCAAATGCAGGTCATCTTCCGCGAAGTGCGTATTCCGCGTACGTTCATGGCGATGATTGCAGGTGCGGGACTTTCAATCGCGGGCTTATTGATGCAGACACTTTTCAGCAATCCGCTTGCGGGGCCATCTGTATTGGGAATCACCTCCGGATCCAGCTTATGCGTTGCAATCACGATGCTGAGCGGCATTCCTTTTTTCACTTCCGATCTCGGCATTATCAGTACCGCATTGATCGGCGCTATCCTTTTTAGCCTGGTCATTCTATTCTTCTCGTTCTTTGTAAAATCACAGGTTTCGCTGTTGCTGATCGGCATCATGCTCAGCAGTTTTACGAATGCGATCATCCAGGTATTGCAATCAACAACGCAGGCCAACCAGCTGAAAGCATTTACACTTTGGGGATTCGGCTCGCTCCAACAGGTCAATTTTGAACAGATTCCACTCATCTTTGCAGTATTTGTAATAGGCCTGATTGCACTTGTCTGGCTCATCAAACCTTTGAACCTACTCGTCATCGGCGAAAAGCCAACGCAGATCCTTGGTGTTCAGCTCAAATCCTTCCGCATCCTGATCATCATCGTCACAGCTATCTTTGCCGGACTCATCACAGCTTTCTGCGGACCGATCTCTTTCATCGGCCTGGCTGTGCCTAACATGGTGAAACTGCTTTACAAAACACAGAACCATTTATTGCTTTTGATCGGCTGCGCGCTGGCCGGCGCCTGTACACTGCTGTTGTGCGACCTCATCATCCAATGGACTGAAGACCTGTTATTGCTTCCTCTGAATGGCGTTACAGCATTGATCGGCTCGCCTTTTGTCATTTGGATCATCCTCAAGAAATTCTAGCCATGCTCTATTTCCGCAACGTACATATCGGCTACAGCCAAAGTTTACTCAGCCTGTCGGAAATCAGCCTTTCCTCCGGGAAATTGTACACACTGATCGGCAGTAACGGCGCAGGAAAAACAACCTTGCTGCACACGTTGCTCGGATTGCTTCCGCCAATTTCAGGCGACATTGAAGTGCGCAACCAAAATATTCACACACTGACGGCTACACAGCGGGCGCTGCTGATCGCACATGTTCCTTCGCGTTTCGAAGGCGTTCAGCATTTGTCGATGCGGCAATACATTGCAATGGGCCGAACGCCCTACACGAACTTTCTCGGTACGCTTGCTCCTGCCGACTGGCAAATCGTGGATGCAGCCATGGAGCAACTCGGCATCACACACCTCGGAAACCGCGATACCGCACAGCTCAGCGACGGGGAACGTCAGATCGCCTCCATCGCGAAAGCACTGGTGCAACAAACACCGGTGATTCTGCTCGACGAGCCAACGGCATTCCTCGACTATGCGAACCGCCTGCGCGTATTGCGGTTATTGCGCGACATTGCACATACAAACGGCATCTGCATTCTGCAATCTTCACACGATCTGGAACTCTGCCTGGAATTCTCAGACGAATTGCTGGTTGTCGACGCCCGGCAAAAAAGCATCGTTTCCATGGTAAATAAAGGCCTTTCGAAAGATGTGGTCATCCAGACTGCTTTCCCGGACCGACTTTAACAATCACGATCCCGCCCATCCTTCCCGGTCCAGGCTACGGAACTGGATTGCTTCGGCGAGATGTAAAGGCGTGATCAAATCTGATTTTTCGAGATCAGCGACCGTGCGTGCGACTTTCAGGATGCGATCATATGCACGTGCCGACAGCCCGAGGTGGTCCATCGCTTTCCGCAGCAACGCATTGCCGGTCTCATCGATCGCACAATGCACATTCAGGAGCCTTGTCGTCATTTGTGCATTGCAGTGGATCTCACTTTCGGCAGCATAGCGCACTTCCTGCACGAGCCTTGCATCGATAACCCTGTCACGGATAGCTGCGCTGCCTTCCCCGGGTTGATCGTGCGTCAGTTCGTCGTAGGTGATGGGCGTGACTTCGACGTGCAGGTCGATGCGGTCCAGCAACGGTCCAGAGATCTTGTTGAGGTACTTCTGGACGATGCCCGGACCACATACGCAGGCCTTCTCCGGATGGTTGTAATAGCCACAGGGACAAGGGTTCATTGCGGCGATCAACATAAATCCGGCAGGGTAATCAACTGTAAATTTTGCCCGCGAGATCGTAACCGTCCGGTCTTCCAATGGCTGGCGCATGACTTCGAGCACCGCCCTTTTATATTCCGGCAATTCATCGAGAAAAAGTACGCCGTTGTGCGCCAGTGAGATCTCTCCCGGTTGTGGATAACCGCCGCCGCCTACAAGCGCGACATCGCTGATCGTGTGATGCGGCTTGCGAAAGGGCCTTTCTGTCACCAGGCCGGTTTCTTTCCCCATTTTCCCGGCTACGCTGTGGATCTTTGTCGTTTCCAGGGATTCGGCCATCGTCATGGGCGGCAGGATCGTTGGCAGGCGTTTCGCAAGCATCGATTTCCCGGCACCTGGCGGACCTATCAGGATTACATTGTGCCCGCCGGCTGCGGCAATCTCAAAAGCGCGTTTGATATTCGCCTGGCCCTTGACATCCCGGAAGTCAACCGCGGAATCCTGTAATTTCTGACGAAAAGCCTGTTCGATGTCAACAACAGTTCGGGCGACGGGCGCAATGCCATTCAGGAAATCGACCACCTGGCGCAGGTTTTCGACCCCATAGATCTCCAGTTCCCCGACAATCGCTGCTTCTGCCGCATTCGTCTGCGGCAGGATAATCCCGCGAAATCCTTCTTTTTTCGCCTGGATCGCAATCGGCAAAATGCCTTTCATCGGTTGAATGCTGCCATCGAGGGATAATTCCCCGAGGATGAGCAGGGACTCAATACTTTCGCATACAACTTGTCCGCTTGCAGCGAGGATGCCCAGGGCAATGGGCAAATCAAAAGCAGATCCTTCTTTCCGGATATCGGCCGGGGCCATGTTAACGGTGATTTCCTTCCCCGGAAAATGCAGGTCATTGTTTTTCAACGCTGCCTTGATGCGTTGCTGACTTTCCTTGACCGCGCTGTCAGGGAGGCCGACGAGGAAAAAATTGATTCCTTGTCCGATGTTGACTTCAATGGTAATAGTTGTGGCATCAATGCCGAAAACGGCGCTGCCAAAGGTTTTTACGAGCATAAAAGGTTGCTTTTTCAGGGTTTGTTACCTGAAGTTACGTAAAAACAGGCATTGCGCCCTGAAAAACAACAAATTTATTTTGTATTTCAATTAAAACATTTTTGAAACACCCGTTAAAATGGAGAAAACTGATTATCAACCAATAAAACAAATCCGCATCAATCTACCTCACGTATGAGACTATCCCCCACAGGCAGGGAATCTCTTTCCGAACGCAGCAAAGTGGCGCGCGTAATGACCAGCGATTCTGCCGGCTCACCGCGTTTCGCCTCCGGCTTTCTGTGCCGGACATACCGGATCAGGAACCATTTGCCAACGAGGTTCGGGTTCGAAGTCCATCCCTGATTTTCCGCATTGACCTCTTCTTTCGGGAGTTTTTGTCCGAAATTGAAGTACTTTTCTTCATCGCCGCTGAACTCCCAAAGCTTGTCGAGACCATCCTGGAAAGTAAAATGCGGAGCTTCATCGAGCTCGAAGCCCACAAAGCGCACTTTAATTTCCATGAGCTTATTGCTCTTGACCGGGGAAATTATTTTTTGTTCAGCAGCAACCTGCGGTTCATCAGGGGCCTTCGTGATGCAGGATGTGAGGAAAATTCCCCAAAGCATACCTACGGAAACGAATACAATATAAAGCCTCTTTTTCATGAACTAAATTAAAAATGGGTAGGTGCTGCACCTCTAAAATTACATATTTTCAGGGAAGATTAAACAAATACTTCCTTTTTTGTCGAAAAACGCACTCTTTGCAAATATAGTATATCCGGGTTGAAAAAGTTACAGGCCAATTTTCAGCTGATTTCGAATACGCTGCGGATGACAGCACCCGCAAATTCCGTTCAATGTATTGAAAAATAAGTACAAAATGCAATATACCTCGGTCAGGGTATTGCGAACAGCAGACTTCCGTTCTAATTTTGCGACATCTATTTAGATTGAATCTAAATAATACTCGCTACACTTCCAAGGGTGCAACCGCCCCGCTACTGCCAGACGAAATGGAACGAATAAAAGAAGGAATGAAGAGACAACACAACAACAGGAAAAACAGTTTATCCCTGCGCAAAGGGTGGAGCAATTGCGTGGCAACGCTGTGCGGACTAGCCGTAATGGCTGTCAGCAGTGAGTCGGCGGCGCAAACTCCCTGCAGCGAACCGGGAAATACGCCGGGACAAACAGGCTGCGTGACTTTCAATTACCGCGGTCAGGAAGTAACGTACACAACTGTGCGCGCTGCGGATGGGAATATCTGGTTACAGCAAAATCTCGGAAGTGCGCAGGTCGCGGACACTTCAGCTGATGCAGATGCCTACGGTCACATGTTCCAGTGGGGACGTTGGGACGACGGTCATCAGTTAACGAATTCAACCATCAGCACAAGTTCCGTTGAACCGAACAACCCGGCAGGGTTTGGTGCAGGAAGCGAATTCTTCTACAACAGCACGCCAGGCTGGTGGAGCACCAACGCGCTGACCGATACCTGGACCGCACCAACGCCCGCAGCTGCTACGGCTACGGACGGTTGTGACCCTTGCAAGGCGCTGGGTGAATACTGGAGATTGCCCTCGCCGGAAGAATGGCAGGCTGTCGTGACGGGAGAAAACATGACGAATGTACTGACTGCTTTCGAAAGCAACCTGAAGCTCTCAACAAATGGCACACGCAACGCATCCGGAACTTTTGGTTTTGTGGGCGCGCGCGGCTATTACTGGAGCAGTACACCTTCCAGTACAGGTGCGAAATATTTATATTACAGTAATTTCATTGTCAACCCAACAGCGGGCACACTGCGCGCACAAGGCGCAGCGATCCGTTGTGTAAAAGTATTGCCGCCGCAACCGACAGGCATACTGATCCACACAGAGAATGATGTATATGCAGATATCCTTGCAGATGACGGGACTTTACAGGTACAGGCAGAAATCACGCCGGCTACTGCGGACCAATCCATCACCTGGAGCATTGTTCCCGTAACGGGGACAGCCACGATCTCTTCCACCGGATTGGTAACTGCGCTCACGAACGGAACAGTATGGGCAAAAGCGGTATCCACAGCGAATGCAAGTGTTTTGGATTCATTGGAAGTCCTGCTGGCCGGTCAGATCTCGCTCGCAGAAAGCATTTTAGTCAGCACAGAAGACAATGTGCCGGCAACGATCACCACCAACGGCGGCACATTGCAGGTAACTTCGGAGATCCTTCCGGCAACTGCCAATCAGGCAATCAACTGGAGCATCGTGAACGGAACAGCCGCAGCAACGATTTCCACAACAGGATTGGTAACTGCACAGAGCAACGGGACCGTTTGGGCGAAGGCTGTATCCGCAGAGAATACAGCGATCAAAGATTCAATCGAGATCACCATCTCTGGCCAGATTATCCCGGTGACAGACATCATGGTGACCACACTCAACAATGTGACTCCGACTATCACGACCAATGGCGGAACTGTGCAGGTAATTGCAGAAATCTTACCGGCAGATGCAGAACAGTCTGTGAGCTGGAGTATTGTGAACACAACCGGAACAGCGACCGTTTCTAACAACGAATTGGTGACGGCACAAACCAATGGAACAGTTTGGGCGAAAGCTGTATCCGCAGCAAATACTACGATCAAAGATTCAATCGAGATCACAATCTCGAATCAATTGGTTCCGGTAACGGATGTAACGGTAACAACTGTCAACAGTGTAGCCGCAGCAATCACAATCAATGGCGGAACACTTCCGCTGCAGGCGCTTGTTTTGCCGGCAACGGCCAGCCAGGCTGTGAACTGGAGCATCGTGAGCGGAACAGGAACAGCGACCATCTCCAACACAGGTATCGTAACAGCTATCACCAACGGCATCGTTTGGGCAAAAGCAGTATCCATCGGCAATGCAATGATGCGTGATTCCCTTTCGATCACAATCAGCGGACAAAGCACTGCCGGTATCACAGAAGCAACTACATCCGCTTTCAACCTGTATCCGAACCCGGTGAGCAACGCTTTGTACTTTACAAGTGTTTCCAGCGAAGCGGTGACAATAACGGTGACGGATCTCATGGGCAGAACCATCGCCATACACCACCTTGAAGCGGCTGAACTGGCTGCACCGGCAAATATCTCAACAACCAACTGGGCGACGGGCATGTACCGGATCCAGGCACAGAGCGGGTCTCATACACAAGTCCTTTCAATCATTAAAAATTAAATCAGGTGGCGCAGTTCTCGGGAGCTGCGCCGTCTCTCCATCTATAATGCTTATTTCTATGTTCAATCATGACAATCAAAAGGTGCGAAAATCAGGCTTGCTGATCGGCTTCACCACTTGCCTACTGCTCCTATCCGGCAATGCACAGGCACAATCCACGCGCTACAGGCAGACGAATGCCTATGCATCCACGCCAATGGCTGGCATCGCTGGTTACGACCATACGTTGGAGATCCGCGCCGGAAAATTATGGGCCTACGGGGACAATACCTACGGACAGCTCGGCGCAAACACAATTCAGTATTCCGCATCGCCGGTACAGGTCGGTACAGCAAATAACTGGGTAACTGCCGCAGGCGGAGCCGGATTTACAGTGGCGATCCAGGCGAATGGAACAATCTGGTCCTGGGGAAGAAACCACCATGGACAGCTCGGACTCGGCAATGATCTGGATCAGGCAGCACCGCAACAAATCGGCACAGACCAGAACTGGATTGCAGTAACAGCTGGAAATTACCATGTACTCGCGCTGAAAGCAGACGGCACTTTGTGGTCATGGGGCTGGAACACGAGTGGCGAGTTGGGGAACGGCAACGAAACAGAACAACAGGCACCGGTACAGGTAGGCACAGACAATCACTGGGCTTCGATTTCGGCAGGCTGGAATTTCTCCGCAGCGATCCAAACAGATGGAACGCTCTGGACCTGGGGAACGAATGACCAGGGTCAGCTCGGTGACGGAACAACAACTGCACACAACACGCCAACACAAATGGGTACAGCGCACAACTGGATCAAGGTCGATGCAGGACAAACAGCAGTAATTGCTTTGAAAAACGCAGGAACTTTGTGGGTGTGGGGACAAAATACGTATGGGAACTTCGGGAACGGCACGACGGCCAATTCCAATGTTCCGGTGCAGACAGGTGCTGGTTTCCGCTGGAAGAAAATGAACTTGGGACAAACCCATGTGACGGCGATCCGCACAGATGGAACCTTGTGGGCCTGGGGAGAAAACACCTACGGTCAGCTCGGGAACGGCGAAAACGCGGAAGCGACGAACGCAACGATGCTCCAGGTAAGTACCAGTAACGACTGGGCAGACCTCTACACCGGGAATGGCTACGCACAATCTTTTGCCGTGAAAGCAGATGGATCCACCTGGGCTTTTGGCGACAATGCACGCGGACAGCTCGGAACTGGAAACCTCATCGCGCAGCTCGAACCAATGGCCACGACCAACAACACCGACTGGATGGATTTCCAGATGGGCGCGAACAATACTTCATTCATCCGCGGCGGTGAAGCTTGGGGAACGGGTGCAAACAGCAGTTTCCAACTGGGGAACGGACATGTGAACCCACCGATCACACCGGTTTACAACCCATTGCTCAATCCGCAGGTCAACAACATCATCTCCTACTCCACCGGATTTGCAACGGCCTATGCCGTACGCGCAGACGGAACGCTTTGGGGCTGGGGACAAAACAGCAACTACCAGCTCGCAGACGGAACAACGACCTTGCGCAGGGTTCCCGTGCAGATCGGTGCAGGTTCCGAATGGACCGCAGTATATGCCGGATATGGCTTCGCGCTCGCTTTGAAAAGCGACGGAACGCTCTGGGGCTGGGGAGGCAACTCCAGCGCACAACTCGGGATCAACAATACGGTTAACCAGCAGGAAATCGTGCAAATCGGAACCGATACGGACTGGGCGTCAATTTCAGCGGGAACATCCCACGTCGTAGCCATCAAAACAGACGGTAGCCTCTGGGCATGGGGACTGAACAGCAATGGACAGATCGGGACAGGAACTACGACTTTGCAGGCAGAACCTGTACAAATCGGAACGGACCACGACTGGATCGCTGCTTCCACCGGCTCAGCGCATACCATGGCGATCAAAGCCAACGGTACCTTATGGGTTTGGGGACAAGGATCTGCCGGTCAGCAAGGGAACGGCGGCACTTCGGACAACCTGACACCGACACAGCTCGGAACAGATACAGACTGGACTTTCGCAAACGGCGGTACTTTCGGGTCCTCCTGCACGGCGATCAAAGCCAACGGTACTTTATATACCTGGGGTGGAAACCTCTTCGGTCAGCTCGGTTTGGGTGTGAACAATTTCCAGCAGCTCACACCGGTACTGATCAACAACATCCAGGACGCAATCGCTACCGATGCCGGAAATTTCCACATCGCGATCCAGAAAGCAGACCGCAGCAGCGTTTGCATGGCCGGAAGCAATTCGCTCGGCCAACTCGCTACAGGCAACAACACCAATTCCAACCTCTTCATGTGCGGTATTGTCAATTCAGCCAACCTCGTGGAAGTAGTTTCCCTGGAAACCAGCGTTGCCAACAGTGAACCGGCGGAAATCACAACAGATCAGGGTACATTGCAAATGACTTCCGCAGTCACGCCTGCCAATGCAAATCAGCAGGTATTGTGGAGCATCGTTCCGGGAACAGGAGCTGCAACGATTTCAGCAACAGGAGTCGTGACTGCACAAAACAATGGTACTGTTTGGGCGAAGGCGACTTCTGTGGAAAACGCTTCCGTAAAAGATTCTGTGGAGCTGACCCTCACGAACCAGCTGATTGAGGTCGACAGCGTAATTGTTGCGACAGCAAATAACGTTCCTGCCGCGATTACGACGAATGCCGCTACGCTGCAAATGGTTTCGACGATTTACCAGACCGCCGCGAACCAGGATGTAACCTGGAGCATTGTGCCGGGCACAGGCGCTGCAACGATTTCCACAACAGGATTCGTTACAGGCCAGGTCGATGGCAACGTATGGGCAAAAGCAGTTTCAGTAGAAAACCCGTTGAAATCGGACTCACTCGAGATCACAATCTCCGGACAATGGGTAGCAGTTACTGACCTTGACATCACGACACAGGGCAACGTCTCTCCGATTATCCTGATGAACGCAGGCACCTTGCAATTAATCGCTACGCTGATACCTGCGAATACGAATCCCGTCGTTACGTGGAGCATCATCCCGGGAACAGGCAACGCAACGATTTCGGCGTCAGGACTTGTGACCGCGCAAGCCAACGGAAATGTATGGGCGAAAGCCGTTTCCGTAGCCAATACGGCCGCAATGGATTCGATTGAGATCACGCTGTTTGGCCAATCCTCTGCCGGGATTATGGAACAAGCCAGCATCTTCTACACCTACCCAAACCCAGTTGCGGAGCATTTGTACATCGCCTGCACACAACCGGCCGACCTGGCGTTGACCTTGCGCGACGGTTCCGGCAAGATCATCCTGGCGATGCAGGTTCCTGCCGCAGCCTGGGCGCAGCCGGTTATGCTGGACCTCAACGGCATCGCATCCGGCCTGTACTTCCTGGAAGTGATGGGTACAAACATCCAACAATCTCAGAAGATCGTAAAACGTTAATTTCTGCAGAAATAACACCTGAATAGAGCGGGTTAATAAGAAAAAGGAGTGGTTCAGGAGTGTGCCACTCCTTTTTTTATGCTGAATCGGGAAGATCTGTTCATGCAATATCGGGATATGCCGATATTCCGAAAACATTTCCAAGAGATTTGGACGAAGGCAAAAATTCTATTTTAAAACAGTGGATTGATTTCGATCAGATAACCTGGTTGCATGCACGATATCGGGATATGCCGATATCCCGAAACCATTTCCAAGAGACTGGATGAAGGCAAAAATTCTATTTTAAAACAGTGGTTTGATTTCGATCAAATAACCTGGTTGGATGCACGATATCGGGATATGCCGATATTCCGAAACAATCTCGAATGGATTGGATGAAGGCAAAATTCCATTTTTAAAACAGTGGATGATTTCGATCAAATAATCTGATTGGATGCACGATATCGGAATGTGACGATATCGCGATTTCTTCCAAAATTGATTTAGTAAAGGTTAAAAACCCATTTCTAAATCTGGAGATTTATTCGATAAATAAGCTGATTGTATACATATCGGAATGTAACGATATCCCAATATCGCCAATTCAATGGCGCTCGAATCTCAATCACCAACCTCTCGAGAACTTAATAGTCGATATGAATCGGCGTCGTGACCTGCTCCGTCAGCACAAATACTTGTTGCGAAACAGTTGTGTTCCCATTCCGTTTGGTTTTCAGATTGAAAGCAATCGTACTGTCCAGGGTCCAAAACGAAAAATCATACATATTCGGTCCAAACCGAAGTACAGTATCGGCGCAACCCGTGAGCACATACTTCGGACCGCCACCCGTAGCATTGGCAATCCATACCGTATCCGTTGCATCGAAACACCCCGTGTTCCTGGCCGACAATAAATAATGATTGTTCGGATGCAATTCAATCAAGAGCGCATACTGCTTGCCGGCTTGTACATCCTGTTCCGCACTCAATCCCTGGGCGAAAAAATTACTGTACTTACCGTAACCATGAATCTGGAGCTTCAAATGCCGCCAATGCGTTACATCCTCCCGGATTTCCATTCGACCTGCCGCATCGGTATCTCCCAGTTCTTCGTGATGGGTTTCAGCATAGTCCGCACCCGTTTTTTCATATTCCAGCGTAACTTTAGAGGGTACCGCAAGTCCCGTTGTAGCACTAATTACCTTCAGATGGATCGCGAGCGTATTGTCCCGCTTTTTATGGCAGCCGTTGAAAAGAGCGATGCAGGAGATGAGCAGGATTGGAAGTGCTGGGCGTTTGTGCATTTGTGGAAGACTATTTTGTTTGCTGTCAGAACGCGTAACGGGGATCATCGGTTGGGAATGTAATTCATTGAGCTGACGCCTGATTTCTCAAGCAGTTTACCTACTCCTGTGGCGGATCAAATTGCGTAACCAAGATCTCCTCGCGCATGACGCCATCCACAGTAGAACGGATCCACAGCCACATATCCAAAGATGGAAAAACACCGAGATCAACCGAAAACGCCTCGGTCGCGGGATTGTAAACAAAATTGCTGAAGGTCGAAGCAGACGGGTTCGTAAAGTCCTGCACCCCTTCATACAAAACTGTGTGCAGTGGAAAACCGGTTGTCAGCTTGATCGTCACGACCATCGAATCGTCAAATTGGGCCAGTCCGGTCACATGAAACGAATAGGAACCCGGCGCTATGGAATCGTAAAACCAGGGATCCACACGAAAATACTGCCCGCGGGCCGTGAAGGACAAAGAGAAGAGAAGCAGGAAAAAAAAGGTCAGTCGCATAGTTGTAAGTTTTGAGTTTGATTCAGACAAATATATTTATTCTATTTAATAAGAACGAATCAAAAACGCCTTTTATTTTCAGCGTTACTTTCGTAACAGAATAAAAGCCCTGGGAACACCGCATTTCTTTCGGTTTTATATTTTTCCGCCAGCAATGCATCCGACTCCACCCCACCCCGTAAAACTACCTGAAAAACACGTAAAATTACCTGTATTTTTAGTACTCATATCTAACCGTCACACCTGTGTTTACAGACTGGAGAGTAATTTCCGATTGTTTACAAACCTCCAACCTGTTTAAACCCCTCTCATGGAAACACACCGCCAAAAAATGCATCGGCACCTTCGACGAACAAAAGAAAGAACAAAAACACGACCTGTCCACACTCGACGACCTGTTCAGCTTCGCAGAAGTATTGGTCAAGACGGTGGAGAATTACGACAAGGCGAAGGAATTGGTCTAGGGATAGCAGCAATCATTTCAAACCAAATCCACATACCAAAATCCCCTGGTTTTCGAATCGGCGGTAACATACGCCGCATCCAGCGGCTTATACACTTTTTCCCCAACCGCAAAATCAACCGCTTTACGGAAGATCGGACCCGCATAACAAAACGTATGGTATTCGCCATTTTCCCCACACGGATCAACCGCAGGCGGAAAGCTTTCCAGCAGCGAAGTGCTGAGCCTTTGTCCCACAAATTCGGCGCCGAGATGTCCATCGTTAACACAGCAAAGGATCGTCTCAAATCCGGAAGCGAGAAAAGTTTCCGCCAATTGCAGCGTATCTTGCCCCCAAAGTGGAAAAAAAGCTTTCAGATTGAGTCTGGCTAGCTGTTCTTCACGATACTGCCGCAGATCTGCGAGAAATATATCGCCAAAGGCAACGCCCTGGATACGGTAAGTCTCGATTGCGGTAGTCAGCATCTCTCCCATTTTGACTTCGTAACCCGAATAGGTCGCATCCGTCACGAGCATTTCCAGCAAAGGCAAGCCAATGGATTCCGCCTGTTGACGCGCGAGGCCGAGCCGTACACCGTGCATCGAAATGCGCTGCATCTCTGCATTACCGGTCGTCAGTAAAGCCACGACCTCAAATGCCGGGTCCTGCCGCAATTTCCACAAAGCCATCGCCGAATCCTTGCCGCCGCTCCAGGCCATCAGGACTTTAATCGGTTGTACCGTCATTGTGCTTGAATTGCTGCTTTCCACGCACGGGTCATTTCGCGTTTCCCCGGAGGACCAGGCAAAGGCTCGATCGTAAATCCGGCCGCCTTGAGATCGCGTTTCACTTGTCCCTGCGCACAATACGTAACGAGTGCGCCGCCCGGCTTCAAAGCAGCAAACAAGCGCTGAAAATGAGGCAGCTGCCACATATCTGCCTGCGTGCGCGGACCAAAAGCATCAAAGTAGATCAGGTCAAATTGCGCAGGCTCCCAGGTCATCTCTTCGAGTTTCCGGTGGATCTTGTGCAGCGAAAAACGGGGCGTAATTGCCTGCAGCACATCCCAGTCAGCCGCGTGCAATTGGACATACAGGCTCCGCATTACATCCGTATCGAGCAGCGATCCGTAATCCAGCGCAGCAAGTTCTTCCGCCGACACCGGGAAGGCTTCCAGTCCATTGTAAACCACCTGCAACCCAGATTTTTCCGTCTCCTGCAAAGTCAGCACCGCATTTAACCCCGTCCCAAAACCAACTTCGAGTATATGTACAACATTCCGGTCCCGGAAAGCATCCAGCCCGTTCCGCAAAAAAACATGGTTGGCTTCCTGCAAAGCGCCGTGCGAAGAATGGTAATTCTCGTTCCAGTCCGGCATGTGGATCGTCTTCGAACCGTCACCGGTTGTGATAATTTCTCTTTTGATTTCCATATCGGTACAAAGGTAGTTTTTGAAGTCGAAAAAATCAGCACTTCAAAAGCCCTAAAATCAAAAGGTATTCGCGTCGAAAATTACAATGTATCAACTTCGAATTGAAGTATTCGTACGAACCCAAAACGATTAATTTGCGAGAGTAAGCCAATCGCCAACCAATCTAAAGCTGTTGGCATTTCGGCTTATCGGAATATGCCGATATCCGGAAATCAAGGAATATGTAGAACTCCTGAACAGCAAGTAAACGGAGCAACCCAAGCCCAATCTGTTGGCCACTTCGGCTTATCGGAATATGCCGATATCCGGAAATCAAGGAATATGAATAACTCCTGAACGGCAAGTAAACGGAGCAACCCAAGCCCAATCTGTTGGCCACTTCGGCTTATCGGGATATGCCGATATCCGGAAATCATGTAATAAGGCGGGCACCTGAACGGTCTCTGGGTTTTAGTCGCCTTGCGTGTTGCAGGTTTCGGTCAGCAGCTGGCAAGCTTCCAGGGTCGCAGTCCACCAGCTGCTTCATCCAGCCGCACGCCGCGGCGAGCTATCACCCGACGCCCTGGCGCAAAACAATTCTCCTAAGCGAACAAATGCAATTCAAATCCATGATATTTCCAATTTAAAATAATTCAACAGCTGTACTAATCGTTGATTTTTGATCTGAATCTAAAAACGGTCACTACCTGAAGCTTTCTTCTTTTCAGCTATATGCGCTAAAATCTCCCTTGGATAGAAATCCAAATTCTCAACCTGAACACTTATTCCCTGTTCATAAATATATACATTTTGGTTTCGTCAGATTCCCTGAATTCTTACTTATCTTTGTTCCATGGAGAATCAATCAGAAAATTTAAGAAAACCAGCCAACCGTGTCAAAAGCGCCTCCAGTATTATCGCTACCGAGATCGGGAAAGTTCCACCACAGGCCGTCGATCTCGAACAGGCCGTTTTGGGTGCGATGATGCTCGAGAAAAACGCGATCAACGATACGATTGACATCCTGACTCCAAACAGTTTTTACGATCCGAAACACTTTTATATTTACAAGGCGATCCGCGATCTTTTCGGGAATTCGAACCCGATCGATTTGCTGACCGTGACCAACAAGCTGCGCCAGGAAGGCGAGCTCGAGCTGGCCGGTGGCGCTGTTTACATTTCCCAGCTCACCAACCGCGTCGCTTCTGCCGCGCACGCCGAATACCACGCCCGGATCATTTCCCAGAAATTCATCCAGCGGGAAATTATCCGCATGTGCTCAGATGTATTAAAAACGGCTTACGACGACACAACCGACGTATTCGATCTGCTTGCCCAGGCAGAGAAAGACCTCTTCGCAATTGCTGAGAACAACATGAAGAAAAACGTCGACATCATGCAGAATGTCGTGCGCGAAGCGATCATGGAAATTGAAAAAGCATCTAAAAATACAGACGGTATTTCCGGCGTTCCTACAGGATTCCGGGATCTGGATAAACTGACTTCCGGCTGGCAGCGCTCAGATATGATCGTGATTGCTGCCCGTCCTGCGATGGGAAAAACCGCATTCATCCTGTCGATGGCGCGCAACACCGCTGTCGATTACGGCATGGGCGTGGCAATCTTCTCGCTCGAGATGTCCTCTGTGCAGCTTGTCAAAAGGCTCATCGCGAGTGAATCCCGCATCAGTGCGGAGAAACTCAGGAAAGGAGACCTCGCGGAACACGAGTTTCAGCAATTGCACACACGGATCAGCAAGCTTGCAACCGCGCCGATTTACATCGATGATACGCCGGGGATCAGCATCTTTGACCTCAGGGCGAAGTGCCGCCGACTCAAAATGCAGTATGACATCCAGATGATCGTCATCGATTACCTCCAGCTGATGACCGCCGGTGGAGCGAAAGGAGTAGGTAACAGGGAGCAGGAAATCTCCTCGATCTCACGTTCGATCAAGGAAATCGCCAAAGAGCTCAATGTGCCGGTGATTGCACTTTCCCAGCTAAGCCGTTCGGTGGAAACCCGTGGTGGCGATAAAAGACCTATCCTTTCGGATCTTCGTGAATCCGGGGCGATCGAGCAGGATGCCGATATCGTGTCGTTCATTTATCGTCCGGAATACTATGATTTGCATCAGAATGAAGACGGCGAATCCAACAAAGGCATCGGTGAGATCATTATTGCGAAACACCGAAATGGTGCGACGGATTCTGTCCGTTTGCGCTTCATCGGCGAATTCGCACGCTTCGACAACCTCGATTCTTTCCAGGACAATTTCGAACCGACGATGATGGGCTCTGCCATGAATGCCAACCACAGCTTTGATCAGCCGGAAACGCCCAGCTACATCATCAAGAGCAAAATGAACAATTCCCCGGAAGACAATTTCGACTTCGACAGGTCGGAAGAGCCACCATTCTAGCCGCATCACAAGAAAGCGCGCATTTTCACGTTATATTCCGTAAATTAGTCACATGAAGTTTTTATTCCTGATCCTTGCCTGTGGCTTCCTGTCTTTTTCCGGCAGAAGCTCCCAGCTGCTCATCCCGATGGATGAAAGTCAGACCAATCACCTGAAAGCTTACGGCGTTGCGTTCTGGATGCTTGAGCACGAAGTCGTGATCGAATGGCTGCTCAATTACCGCGGAGGTTCCTTCCTCTGCCCCAACCTGAAATCCGTAGAAGAAGAGCTGATCGTCAAAGGCATCCGCTATGAAATCATTGCGGACGGACAGGCCAATTCCATCCGCAACCAGATCGCCAACCCGGAGGTGAACCAGGAAATCGTCCAGCTCGAGAAAGCGCCCAAGATCGCTGTTTATACCCCAAAAGGCACCATGCCCTGGGACGATGCAGTGACCATGGTCCTCGAATATGCCGAAATCCCTTACGACAAGATCTACGATTCCGCGATCGTCATGGGCGTTCTGCCGAAATACGACTGGCTGCATTTGCATCATGAGGATTTCACCGGACAATACGGAAAATTCTATGCTGCTTACAAAGGGTATCCTTGGTACAAAAAACAAGTCGAAGATGCGGAAGCCGATGCGGCGATGCTGGGCTTCAAAAAAGTATCCCAACTGAAGCTGGCAGTTGCGAATAACATCAAAAATTTTGTGATCGGCGGCGGGTTCCTTTTCACGATGTGCAGTGGAACAGATAGTTTCGACATCGGCCTCGCCGCGCACGAAACCGACATTTGCGAATACATGTTCGACGGAGACCCTTCCGACCCGAATGCGCAGCAAAAACTCGATTTCGGCAATACCTTGGCCTTTACAGATTTTAAATTGGTCAAAGATCCGTACCAATACGAATATTCAAACATCGATGGCACAGAGCTGCACAAAACACCTGAAAACCAGGACAAATTCACGCTGTTCGACTTCTCCGCGAAATGGGATGTCGTTCCGACGATGCTGACGCAATGCCACACGGATGTTGTTGACGGCTTCATGGGGCAAACCACGGATTTCCGCAAAGAGCTGATCAAACCCAATGTGCTGATTCTCGGGGAGAATAAAGCCTTAGGTACCGCGCGCTACATCCACGGAGAAATGGGTCAGGGCACCTGGACTTTTTATGGTGGACATGATCCGGAAGATTATCAGCACCGCGTAGGCGATCCTGCAACGGATCTGAATCTGCACCCGAATTCACCAGGCTACCGATTGATCCTGAACAACATTTTGTTCCCCGCAGCCAAGAAGAAGAAAAGGAAGACCTAGAAAAGGGAAAGACTCGGTGAAAATCAAACGCCTCCTGGATAGACGAGAGGAATATTGGTATATCGGCATATCCCGATATTGTAATCAAAATAAGTTGCGCCTGTCATCGTTATCTCCAAAAAGAGAATCGCATGAAACAACTACCTGCCCTATTAGCAATATTGATCCTTTCTTCCGCTTCCGCTCAAACCGTCGACGGCGGTAACGGCCATTCACTGATCCTGGACAAACAGGGACATGTGTGGGCCATTGGAAGAAACAATTACGGACAGCTCGGCGATAATTCGCTAAACAATTCCCCTGTACCCAAAAAAGTACGACAACTGGAGCACATCGTAGCCCTGTCACGCGGTTACGACCACAGCATTGCACTCGACAGGAACGGCGACCTGTTTTTGTGGGGCAGAAATAATTACGGTCAGGTTGGTGGCGCTTCCATCGATGACCAGTGGACGCCTGTGAAACTTGTAAATCATACCGATTTCAAAGCAGCTGAAGGCGGTTATTGGCATACAGTCGGACTAAAAAAAGATGGTTCGGTGTGGTGCTGGGGACACAATTATTACGCCCAGCTAGGAAATGGAACACGCGAACACAGTCTCTGGCCGGTGCAGGTCCTTCAGGAATCCGATCACGTGATTTCCAAAATTTCGGATGTCGAAAGCATTGCGTCCGTTGGATGTCATACCCTCGCACTCAAAAAAGATGGTACCGTCTGGGGCTGGGGAAGCAATACCTTGAATGAACTTGGTAAAAAGGGCGAGGAATTTCAAAGATTTGCGATACGTGTGAAGGGAATTCCGAAAATCCGGGAAATTGCTGTAGGCTGGCACCATTCGGTCGCGCTGGATTACGCCGGAAACATCTGGGTCTGGGGTTCCGATCCGGCTTCTCAATTTGGAGAAGAGACGAAGAAGCATTATGACAAACCTGTGATGCTGAAAGGTTTCCCCTCTTTCACAAAAATTGCGTGTGGCAGCTGGCACGCACTGGCGATTGACAACAACAAAAGAGTCTGGGGATGGGGCAAAAACAATTTTGGGATGCTGGGAACGGGCGATACGGTCAGTCATTCGACCCCAACATTGAACCAATTCCTGACCAACATTGTGGATATAGGCGGCGGTTGTTTTCAATCCATTGCTGTGAATGATGCCGGAAAGATCTTTACTTATGGAGACAATCCTTCCGGGCAACTGGGAATAGGTCATTTTTCAAGATGTTATACGCCTCAACTCATGGCGATCGACATGCACGGATGGGTCGATCAGGAAATGATTAAAAGAGCTGACGGAACAGCCTCCGATAACTTGAAAGTCCTGATCAGAAACCTCGCATATCTGTTACTTTTCGGGAGTTTGATTTTAAATCTGTGGTTCTGGATCAGATTACGCAAATCCAGGTAGAGCGCCTGAGTTTTCATTACAGCCCTTTCTACGCATGCACAAGACATTAAACACCGTTATAAATCGCTTAATCTTGTGATTAATAGACGTACTTTGTAAGATTTCCAAAGATTATCTACTGAAACCTTTCCTTTTTCGAACCGAACGACTATTTTTGTGAAAGAACAAAATATCGCAAATAAAACTAACATTTTATCATGGCAAAAATTAAAGTTGCAAATCCTGTAGTCGAGCTGGACGGGGACGAAATGACAAGGATCATTTGGAAATTCATCAAAGATAAATTGATCCTTCCTTACCTGGATCTCGATATCAAATATTATGATCTGGGCATCGAAAAAAGGGACGAGACCAACGACCAGATTACGATCGATGCGGCTGAAGCCATTAAAAAATACCAGGTAGGAATCAAATGTGCCACCATCACACCGGATGAAAACCGCGTGAAGGAATTCAACCTGAAATCCATGTGGAAATCACCAAACGGAACAATCCGTAACATCCTCGACGGAACCGTTTTCAGAGAGCCTATCGTGATGCAGAATGTACCGCGTCTCGTGACAAACTGGACGGCGCCTATCATCGTTGGACGTCACGCTTTTGGTGATCAGTACCGCGCAACAGATGCCGTTTTCAAAGGAAAAGGAAAACTGACCATGACTTTTACGCCGGAAGATGGTGGCGAAGTACAGCAATTTGAGGTCTACAACTTCAAAGGCGACGGTGTCGGAATGGCCATGTATAACACAGACGAAAGCATCACCGGTTTCGCAAGAAGCTGCTTCAACATGGCACTGACAAAAAAATGGCCGCTTTACCTGTCTACGAAAAATACGATCCTGAAGAAATACGACGGCCGTTTCAAAGACATCTTCGAAGACATCTTCCAGGCTGAATTCAAATCCCAGTTCGAAGCTGCAGGAATCACTTACGAACACCGTTTGATCGACGACATGGTTGCTTCCGCACTGAAATGGAACGGAAACTTCGTATGGGCTTGTAAAAACTATGACGGTGACGTTCAATCTGACACCGTAGCGCAAGGTTTCGGTTCTTTGGGACTGATGACTTCCGTACTGATTACACCTGACGGGAAGATCATGGAAGCTGAAGCTGCACACGGAACAGTGACCCGTCACTACCGCGATCACCAGGCCGGAAAGAAAACATCCACCAATCCAATCGCATCCATCTTCGCATGGACAAGAGGTTTGGCTTTCCGCGGAAAACTGGACAACAACCAGGAATTGATTGATTTTTGCCTGAAGCTCGAGCATGTTTGTATTGAAACCGTAGAAAGCGGAACAATGACGAAAGACCTCGCAGTAGGTATCCACGGAAAAGATACAACAGATGCACACTATGTGAACACAGAAGATTTCCTGGATATCCTGGACAAAAATCTACAGGCTAAAATGGCATAATCCATTGTTACCTTATAAATTGCAGGATCCCCGTTCATGCGAGCGGGGATTTTTTGTGTCGGGAACCGATCAGCGCTTGAAAAAACTGAACACTTTGTCCATGTAAACCATACACAGCTACCCTATTCTCCAAAAGGATGATGAAACATGCTAAGTCTGATAGCTCGGATGATGCGGTGAAATGTAAGATAGCGGCCTGAAATAGATGTTTCGTGGATTGCGTTTCACCTGGTCTATTTGCGCAAACAGGTTTCCCAGATAGCTGGTGATTTGTTCCAGCGCTTCCTTGACCGGTTGATAATAAGCACCGCTCTTAACGACCTCCACGGATAGCACTCCAACTTCATGTAGTTGTTTGATATGTTCGGAAATCGTCGATTGCGCAAGCTCAATAAAAGCCCTGAGATCATTGCAGTTTAAATTACCTTGTGCCAGCAGATTTTCGATAATCGCGATCCGGGCCGGATGCGCGAGCGCTTTAAATAGTTTGGCCAGTTCTATCTGTTCCGGCGTGTAAATATGGTTTTTAGTTGCACCCATGATACTGTATTAAAAGGGGTTATAAACCTAAGTTAAGAAAAAAGGTTAGTTTGTACAACAGTAGGAGTGTTAATTTTTAGATTTTTTTTTGATATAGGTATATCGGAATATTCCGATATACCTATATCTCTCAAATGGCTTCAGAAAGCAGAGAATTCCATACTCCATCACCACCAGCAGCCCCCAAAAGGAATATACCGATATCGCAATATCCTAAGAAGCGAAAATACCATAGCCTCCCCAAATTTCCTGATCCCCCAAACCGTAAAAAATACTACTTTTGCGCGCAATGATCCGAATCTATATAACCAGTGTCATTTGTATCTTCACCCTGTTAAGTCTACAGGCCAAAGCGCAATCGAATTTCCCGGAGCGATGGCTCGGCGTTTATACCGGTAATCTGTACATCTCCAATCCGCAGGAAGGAATCACCGATACCATTCCGGTTACTTTTGAATTGCTGGAAACAGCCTTGCCCAACCGTTGGACGTATCGTTTTACTTATCAGTACAGCAATACCCGGAACATCGTCAAGGATTATGAGTTATGCTGGCACGATTCACTGCAAAGCCCCAATCATTTTCTCCTCGATGAAAAGGATGGCATTTACCTCGACCAGTATTTCCTCAACAACCGGTTCTATGGACAATTCCAGATCAGCACACATGTATTCACCAGCATACTTCAGCCCGATGGGAAAGGACTTTATTTCGAGATTCAGTGTGCGGATATGAATGGAGGAACGTTCAGCAAATCTAAATCCGACAAGGATGGTAAAAGCGATGAAATTCAAAATACGTATATCTACAGCCTGCAATACGTTCACCTGAAACGCAGCAAAAAAACTTAACATGCAATACAAATACCACAACAACTGGAAAATTAAAGGAGCTTTTTTCCTGTTGCTAACCACTTTATTTTTTTCCTGCAAGCAAATTCAACCAGTCGCTCCGGCGATCGAAGTTGCGAAGCCCTTACCACCTAAACAACCCGTTTCGGTGATCGATGTTCCCATCCACATGGAACTGAAATCTTACTTCAGGCAGGCAGATCAGCAGGTTCCAACGAAATTCGAAGGTAAGGAGCAAAATTGCGAAGGCACGAGCTATTCCTATGTTTTTGAAAGAAACCCTTTGCAGATCAAAGGAAAAGGCAATGAGCTCCAGTTCGACATCGACGGAAAGTATGCCCTGAAAATGAATTACTGTCCGCAATGCACGAGCCTGTTCGATGAAAAAGGAAATTGTGTGATCCCACGTGTGTATGCGAGCTGCGGAGTTGGCGAGCCGATGCGTAAGATTGAGATCTCGTACAAAACGGCTTTCGAACTTGCGCCCGATTATACCCTCAACTCCAAAACCACGTTGCGCAGCCTGAAACCGCTCGACAAGTGTGAAGTAACAGTGTTCAGTTTCGATGCGACCGACGAATTGATGAAACAGATCAAAACTGCTTTGAAATCACTTGGCAGCGATATCGATAAAAAAGTGGCAGACACAGACCTGCGGAAAGAAGTCGAAAAAGCATGGAAAGCGATGAGTCAGCCCCTGCAGGTGGATAAATATGGCTATCTCAATATCAATCCGACCCGGATCAGCGTCAGCGAGTTCCAGCTCAACGGCAGCCAGCTCGATTTCTCGCTCGCCCTCGAAGCTTATCCGAAAGTAGAGTTGCAAAAGAAAACGAATGTTGCCAAACCTTTGCCGAATTTATCGGCCTATCCAAAACACGATGGCTTCAACATCAACATGGATTTGCTGGGCGATTATGATTCATTGTCGGCAATTTTGTCTTCGGAGCTGAAACAAAAAGAGATCATCATCCGCAAGCGCAACCGGATTGTGATCGAAAAAGCGCGTATTTACGGGGCATCCAACCACCAGCTGAGCTTTGAGATCACTTTTTCAGGCAAAAGGAAAGGAACATTATACCTCGTGGGAACACCGGTTTTCGACGTCGAAAAACAGCAGATCTCATTTCCTGACCTGACCTTTGACCTCCGCACAAAAAATGCCTTGCTGAAAAGTGCAAAATGGTTGTTTAGCGACAAGATCACGAACATCGTGCGCAATTCCACGACTTATGATCTCAAACCTTTGCTGAAAGACGCATCGAAGAAGCTTGAAACGGAATTGAACCGACAGGTCGACGAAAAGACGCGTTTGACGGGAAACATGTCCAACATCCTCATCCTCGATATCCATCCGCTGGAAACGGAATTGCTGATCCGTGCCAACCTACAGGGAAAGATCAGGCTGCAACTGGAATGATGCTCAGGCATTGCGCATGTGTTTGGCCAACGGAATAAAAACAGCCAGCAGGCGCTCTTTCTCTCCTGCCGATAGGTCCAGCTGATCGATGGACAATTGCATACAGCGCAGCCATTCCACCATTGCCTTGTCATCAATCGCATGCGGCAAGTGCCTGAAGCGCATCTTTGGAACGCCGTATTGTTCGTTGTACAACGCTGGTCCGCCCAGGAATTGAGTCAGAAATGCATATTGCTTGGCGACAATTTCTGCTTTTGGGTTCCGAAACAAAGGAGAAATAATCGGATTGCTGAAAACGGCTTCATAAAATCGCTCTACCAGAGCACGAATCCCATCCGGGCCTAAAACCGCATACCACGTATCCATATTTGTTTTTCCGCAAAAATACAGAAAGTTGTACGACTGATGCCAATTCAGCATGCATTCTGCTATCTTTGCAGCACAATGCTATTCAGATCATACATACTATCAGCGCTTTACATCTTGTTGCTTCCCGTCGCGAGAAGTCAGTACCAGCATGAGAATGCTGCGGATATTGCCGATTGTGTCGGGGCTGCGAACCTCCTCGCTCCGGGAACATACAGCATGCAGTTCACCGGCTCTTACGGCAAAACCAAAGACCTCTCTGCCTACCCTTCCCTGAAGGACATCAATGAAAAAAACACGATCTGGACTGTTTTCACAGCTCCTTTCGATGGCAGGCTCAACCTTGAGGCTACTTTGTCGGAAGGATTTCCGCAGCTCGTCGTATTCCAGACCGAAAAAGGAGATTTGTGCAATGCGGTATTGCAGGGTACAGCGGACATCAAACGCATCATCCGGAATACAACCGAATCCACAATAGGTCTTTCGCTGATCGCAAACCAGCATTTCCTGTATCCGATAGACCTTAAAAAAGGAGAACAGATCGTACTGATGTTCCAGGCACAGCCGCAGAAGAAACGAAAGACGAAACCCACGATTGTTTTCAATGTCGATTTTGAGGCCCTCGTCAAAGATCCGGAAGTAACGTCCATCTTGTCCAAAATCAACGACCAGCGCTCCAACAAGGAAATCCCGGGACTGAACATCATGGTGCGCGATGTCACGACGGGAAACCCGGTAGTTACCGACCTGCGGATCGAAGGATTCAGGAACATTTCAGCACTGTATTCCGGTTCTGATTTTCTGTTCAACATCGAAAAGTCAGGCAAGATTAGTGTGAAGTGTGATGCACCGGGATATTTTTTTGCCGACCGCGAAGAATCGCTTTCGAAAGATACGGATCATGAGATCGTGGTCTGGCTCGAGCCCCTGGGAACCGGAAAAAGCGTACAACTCGACGATATTGAGTTCAAAGCAGGCACCAGCGAATTCATGCCCGGCGCAGAAGCGCGCCTGAGAAGACTCAAGGATTTCCTTGCTTTGAATGCAGGCATAGAGATCGAGATCCAGGGACACGTGCAATTGCTGGGTGAAAACACTTTTTCTGCGCAGAAAATATCGGAAGCACGCGCCAAAAAGGTCATGAATTACCTGATCGATAATGGCATCAGCAAAGACCGCATGGTCGCAAAAGGTTATGGCAACACGATGCCCGTATATGCCGAACCGAAATTTGCCTACGAAGAGCAGGCGAATCGCCGCGTCGAGATCAAAATCCGGTAAACAAAAACAGCGCACTTCCGAAGAAATGCGCCGCGTTTAATTCATTTTTGCGAATTTATTTTAAAACAACTGGTCGAGGATCTTTGGATCTACGATTTCCGGCACAGTTACTTTCAGCAAAGGCTCTGCTTCCATCGCCCTTTTGATTGCAAACACAGCGCCTTCATTGCGTGCCCAGCTTCTTCTCGCAATTCCGTTATTGACATCCCAATGGAGCATCATTTTCAACCTGCGGTCTGCATCGCGGCTGCCATCGAGCAACATCCCGAATCCCCCATTGATAACTTCCCCCCAGCCCACGCCGCCGCCATTGTGGATAGAAATCCAGGTAGCGCCACGGAATCCATCGCCGATCACATTGTGGATTGCCATGTCGGCCGTAAAACGTGAACCATCGTAGATATTTGAAGTCTCGCGGTAAGGGGAATCCGTTCCGGAAACATCATGATGGTCTCTTCCAAGCACGACAGGTCCGATACGACCGGCTTCAATTGCATTGTTAAAAGCTTCAGCGATGCGCATGCGGCCTTCGGCATCTGCATATAGAATGCGAGCCTGAGAGCCAACCACAAGCTTGTTGGCGCGCGCGCCTTTGATCCAGCGGATATTGTCTTCCATTTGCTGGCAAATCTCCGCAGGACTGTTGCGCATCATTGTTTCCAGCACTTCACAGGCGATCTCATCCGTAATGGCGAGATCTTCGGGTTTACCGGAGGCACAAACCCATCTGAAAGGTCCAAAACCGTAATCGAAGCACATCGGCCCCATGATGTCCTGCACATAAGACGGATATTTGAAATCGATGCCGTTTTCTGCAAATATATCGGCACCTGCCCGTGAAGCTTCGAGTAAAAAGGCATTTCCGTAATCGAAGAAATACGTTCCTTTCGCCGTATGGGCATTTACGGCATTGGCATGTCTAACGAGCGTCTGCTGGATCTTTTCCTTGAACAACGCCGGATTGGATGCCATGAGCTCATTCGCTTCTTCCAGCGTCGTATCAACCGGATAGTAACCGCCGGCCCACGGACTGTGTAAAGAGGTCTGATCTGAACCGAGGTCTACATAAATATTTTCCCTGTCGAATTTCTCCCAGACATCCACAACATTGCCGAGATAAGCAATCGAAACCACCTCTTGCTTCGTTTTGGCCTCCTGAACACGGCTGCACAAAACATCAAGATCGGTAATCACTTCATCCACCCAACCCTGGCTGTGGCGGGTTTGTACGGCTTTCGGGTTGACTTCCGCAGTAATGGAAATACATCCTGCAATCGAAGCAGCTTTCGGCTGTGCGCCGGACATACCTCCCAATCCTGCTGTCAGGAAGATCTTGCCTTCGAGACCTTCACCGTTTTTCGAGATTTTACGACCTGCATTCAAAACAGTGATGGTGGTTCCATGCACAATTCCCTGCGGACCAATGTACATGTAAGAACCCGCGGTCATCTGTCCGTATTGAGTCACGCCCAACGCGTTGAATTTCTCCCAGTCATCCGGTTTCGAGTAATTCGGAATCATCATACCATTCGTAACCACAACACGTGGCGCATCTTTGTGCGAAGGAAACAATCCCATCGGATGGCCGGAATACATGACCAGCGTCTGCGCCTCCGTCATTTCTGACAGGTATTTCATCGTCAGCCTGTACTGGATCCAGTTCTGGAACACAGCGCCATTTCCTCCATAGGTAATCAGCTCATGCGGATGTTGTGCAACGGCATGATCGAGGTTGTTTTGTATCATGAGCATGATCGCCTTCGCTTGCAGGCAATTTCCGGGATAGGAATCGATCGATCGCGCATACATCGTGTAATCCGGTCTGAAACGGTGCATATAAATGCGCCCGTAAGTGTCCAGCTCCGCCAGGAATTCAGGAGCGAGTACCGCATGATGTTCCGGTGCGAAATAGCGCAATGCATTCTGCAAAGCCAGTTTTTTCTCTGCTCCGGAAAGGATTTCCTTACGCTTCGGCGCGTGGTTGATCTCCGGATCATATACTTTTTGCGGCGGAAGTTTTTGCGGGATTCCCTGCCTGATATCGTCTTGAAATTCTGCTAAGGTCATGCGAATAAAGATTTGCGACAAAAATACAAGGAAAAACAAAAGTGCATCGCATGCTGCAGCTTTTCTTTACACAAAACGGAGCGCAGAAAAAGAGAGCATGCTTGCCTATTCGCCATATTGCCATATCGGCATATTCCGATATGCCAAATTCATCAGTGATGATAGAAAATCTGCTTATTTATTTCTCCCGCAAGCCAACTTGATCCATAATTCGATCCAATCCTATCAAAAATACAGCACAAAAAAACTCCCTTCCGGGAGTTTTACGATATAAATATCAATTTTCCTTATTTGATCAGCGTGACATGCCCCTGGTATTCGTAGATACCGTCATTGATTGCATCCTTCGTGCGGATCGTCCAGTTATAGGTTCCGGAAGGCATCAGCGTATTGCCGAAAGTACCATCCCATCTCGCCTCGATCTGATGCGATTCCCAGACAATTTGTCCCCAACGGTCGAAGATCAGCAGCTCGAAATCGTACGGATCCACACCTTCCATGTGCACACCCCAACCCGGGTTGAATTCATCTCCATCCGGCGTAAATGCATTAGGCGCATACAAAATTACTTCCGGCAATACGACGAGCACCTGGTCCATCGTATCGAGACAACCGTATTCGGAAGTCGTGATCAGGCGGATGTCATAGTTGCCCAATATACCATCCGGGAACAGAACCGTTACGTCTTCCTGCGCTGAGTAAGACGGCGTACCACCTGCAAAGCTCCATTCATATGAAACACCATTGTAGGAGTAATTCGAGAAGTTGACAGTTGTGTTGAACATTTTTACCGGGTTCGGACTGTACCTGTAATCAGCAACCGGTTGCGGATGTGATGTCAGGAAATGCATGTAAGTCACAGAATCGATACAGCCATCCGGAGAAGCGACGATTAGCTGCACATTATACAGACCGGCCATCATGGGTGAAGTAATTACTGTATCTTCTTCCGAATAAATCTGTCCATCTGAAAACTCCCAATAGGTATGGCTTGACATCGCCGGATCCGTTGTATTGATCAGCTCAAATACAGCAGGCTCGCATTCTTTGTCTATATCCACGACAAACTGTGGATCGGGAACAGGCGCTACAGTCACAATCGTTGTGAGCGTAATCGGTGTCGTTTCACAGGCATCGCTGATCTGTACGGAATAGGTGCGTGTCACCGGCGGATCGGCAGAGATCGTACTTGCAGGTCCTGTATGCGCGCTTCCATCGTTCCAATTATACGTAAATGGAGACCCGATACCGCCATCAGCATGCGCAGTCAAATCTGTCGGATAGCCCGGGCAGATGGTTACGTCAGGAGAGATCATCCCGGATAGCCCTGAACGGATGGTTACATAAATAGAATCCTGATCAGACAAACAGCCGCTCTGATTTCTGGCTGCTACGGGATAATAAGCTGCAGCGTCCGGCGAAATGGGTTGTGTTCCGTCTGTACTGGCCGTATGTTCCCATACATAGGTAAAACTGGTACCATTTCCGCCACCTGATGCCACCAATGTTGCAGTTCCATTTTCGCAGATCAGCGTATCGTTTGAAACCGTCAGCAAGGTCGGATTAGGATTTAGCAATGAGATTGGACCACATTTCTGGCAACCGAGCGCATTGCGCGAACAAACGTTGTAAGTTCCTGCCAGGAATCCACCTTGCGTATTGGTAGTTACCCAGGTCAACCCATTGTCGAAGCTGTAATCTACCGCTGTGGCACTTTCGATGGTAATCTGGCCATCTGAATAGCCTATGCAGCTTGGATCGACTTTCGTGACGGTTTGCGTTTGCTGTGAAACAAGGATGCGCACGGTATCTCTCGCAATTCCGCACACAGGATTAGTTTCGCGAAGCACGAATCGATAAAGTCCCGGTTGGTTGACGGTAATGGTCGGCGTCAGCGAGCTCGCATTCGGTGCATAAGATGCAAATGCAGCAGGCGTCATGGCCGGCGGTACAATTGCTGACCAGGTGGTTGTATTGGGTGCGTAACTTTCATAACCGGACAAATGGATTGGTTGTCCGAAACAAACAGTATCGTCAACACCCGCATTTGGCTGCGGAGGTGAAACCACAGTAATCGTGAAAACCGCCGTGTCTACATAAAAATTGGAGACATCTGTTACTTCCACAGAATAGGTTGTCGTAACGGTTGGTGTCACGACGGATGAACCTGAAGTTGGACTCGCAACACCGGTGGTTACAAGCCACTGAAATTGCGGATCGACAAGGCCTGGCGTTGAGATTGCGACAGTCGTACTTGTACCGATGCAGATCGTCTGATTCGGCGCACCGGTCTGACAGCTGGATACAGATCCTGTTCCAAAGAAATCAAGTGCTACCTGTTGCCCGGTAGAAGAATAATCGGAAAGTCCGAGCAGGAAAGTTTGTCCGGCAGTTACCATCATAGGAGTCGCGAAGTTACCCGGTACACCTCCCGCAGGAATATTTCCGGGGCTCGCCATTCCAGCCAGACCTGCAGAAGCTGTATTCCAGTTACAGGCTACAGGAGCCAGGTTGCCGGCGAGCAATTGCGTACAGGAAGTGGATGGTCCGCCACCTGGTGCCACAACATAAGGCCAGATCGCCCAGTCAATAAATCCTGTCTGGGTGATTCCGGTCACACTCCATTCGAGCGTACCGCTGGTCATCACCTGCACAATGAAAAAATTGATGTTGTTATCTGCGGTATTGAGACAGCCGGCTGAGACTGTTCCAATTTCAAAATCCTCGTAATCGTCTCCGTCTGTACTCAATTGGAAATCCGGGTTTGAACACGCATACGAGAGCTCATCCGCACAATCCCCCATTTGGGAAAAGCCGATAAAACTTACAAAGATGGATGTCAGAAGTAGTATGGTTTGCTTCATCTTTATTTATTTTAATTTTCACAATTTGTAAACGGAAAGGCATTCATGCGGTCAATTCCGTAAACTCCAATTTGCAAACAGTTCAACTTATCTTCATATTCCCCGAACCAGGATTTAAACGATGCTGCATCGAGCGACTCGAGATCTTTTGTCAATACAAAAACCCTTTTGGTCAACCAATCGAGCCTGACCATTTTTACATAAGGATTGGAACGCAGGGATTCACTAAGGTTGTCGAGCGATTCCTGGGAATCGATCTGTATCATGCATTGCGCAAAAAGTGTTACGGGAGGAGTTTCCTGGGCGTAGACTTGCCGGGAAACGAAGCAGAGTATGGCAGCAATGAGTAGTGTTTTCATGTGTTAATTTTATGTAAAGACGAATATACACAAAAAGGGTTGTTTCTGATTTTTAAAAATGTGTTAAATATTGAAAACCTAAATAAAAAAAGGGCCGAAGCCCTTTGATATTTTAAAAAAATAAATAACGCCTCTCAGCGTTCAGTTGAAGTTATTCGTCTTATAGAAAACGGAATGATTTGCCCGGATATACGGCGGAAGAACCCAGTTCCTCCTCAATGCGAAGCAATTGGTTGTATTTCGCCATGCGGTCGCTTCTGGATGCTGATCCTGTTTTGATCTGTCCTGTATTCAGGGCAACGGCAAGGTCTGCGATCGTATTGTCCTCTGTTTCACCGCTTCTGTGGCTCATGACGGATGAATAGGCGTTTTTAGTCGCCAGCTGTACAGCTTCGATCGTTTCTGTCAAAGAACCGATCTGGTTCACTTTCACAAGGATTGAATTCGCAATTCCTTCCTCGATTCCTCTCGACAGCCGTTTGGTATTCGTCACGAAAAGATCGTCACCTACCAACTGTACTTTTTGTCCAAGCTCTTCAGTACACAGCTTCCAGCCAGCCCAATCGTCTTCTGCCAAACCGTCTTCAATGGAAACGATCGGATATTTCGCGCACCATTCTTTCCAGAAACCAACCATCTCTGCAGAAGTGCGCTCCTCACCAGTAGATTCGAATACATAACGTTGCTTATCGGCCTTGTAAAACTCGGAGGAAGCTGCATCCAGGGCGATGTAAACATCTTCTCCCGGTCTGAAACCTGCTTTTTCTATTGCCTCTATAACGAGCTTGATCGCTTCTTCATTCGAACCGAGGTTCGGCGCAAAACCACCTTCGTCACCTACATTCGTTGACAAACCGCGCGACTTCAGTACATTCTTCAAATGGTGGAAAATCTCGGTTCCCATGCGTAAACCTTCAGAAAAAGAAGGTGCTCCGAACGGCATCACCATGAATTCCTGGATATCGATCAGGTTGTCGGCATGTGAACCGCCATTGAGGATGTTCATCATCGGCACAGGCATCGTTACGGCGCCTACACCACCGACATACTGGTACAAAGGCAAACGCGCTTCCTGTGCAGCTGCTCTTGCAACCGCCAGGGAAGTTCCGAGGATCGCATTTGCACCCAGCCTGGATTTATTATCTGTTCCGTCGAGTGTACATAAAATACGGTCGATCCCTTTCTGGTCAAAAATAGAGTGCCCGATCAACGCATCGGCAATGGCTGTATTGACGTGTTTGACGGCCTGAAGCACACCTTTGCCCAGGTAAACGTTTTTATCGCCGTCACGCAGCTCTACTGCTTCATGGATACCGGTGGACGCTCCTGACGGAACAGCCGCACGGCCAAGCATACCCTGTGTCGTAAATACATCTACTTCGATCGTCGGATTTCCACGTGAATCCAGAATTTGTCTGCCGACAATTTTCGCTATCTTACTCATTTGAATCTGGTTTTAAAATAAAGAATCCGGAATCCGTAGCAGATCCCGGATACCGGTCAATTATTTTTTATGTGCTTTCATGTTGTCGATAAACTGATCGAACAGGTAGCGCGAATCGTGCGGTCCTGCCGATGCCTCCGGATGGTATTGCACGGAGAAAACCGGTTTGCCGGTAATTTCTATGCCGGCGATTGTTCCGTCGTTCAGGTGGATGTGCGTAACTGTGATCGCATCGTTGCTCTCCACGCTTTCCTTGGATATTACAAATCCATGGTTCTGGGAGGTAATCTCTCCTTTTCCCGTTTTCAGGTTTTTGATCGGGTGATTGATCCCGCGGTGGCCGTTGAACATTTTTTCTGTCCGCAATCCCTGGCTAAGCCCGAGGATCTGGTGACCGAGACAAATACCGAATACCGGCATGTCTTCGAGCACGACCTGGCGCACCAATTCGATGGTTTCCGTCATCACGCCGGGATCGCCGGGACCATTAGACAACATGTATCCATCTGCACCAAAAGCTTTCAGCTCTTCCAGCGTCGCATCCATCGGGAAAACTTTCACATGGCAACCTCTGTCAGCAAGGCACTGAACAATGTTCCTTTTAACACCAAGATCCAGCAAAGCGACTTTGTACTGCGGATGCTCCGGCTTTACTTCGTATGCTTCTTTCGTACACACCTTGGAAGACAATTCAAGGCCGTCCATCGAAGGAACTTTCGCCAATTGGGCTTTCAGGGATTCAAGATCGAGGTTGTCGGACGAAATAATCGCGTTCATCGCACCTTTGCTGCGAATATGTCTGACCAGTGAACGGGTGTCGATATCCGAGATTCCGACACAGCCCGAATCGATCATCAGTTTGTCCAGTGAGCTTTCTGCTGAAGTTCTTGAGAAAATATCTGCATACTTTTTGGTGACGAGACCGGCAATCTTGATGCCTTCCGATTCTTTTTCTGTCGCATGCACACCGTAATTACCGATGTGTGAGGCCGTCATGATGAGGATTTGTCCGAAATAAGAAGGATCTGTAAACACTTCCTGGTAGCCGGTCATCCCGGTATTGAAAGCTATTTCGCCGGTCGTAGTTCCGATTTTCCCTACTGCCAGCCCTTCAAAAAAGGTACCATCTTCGAGCAGAAGAATGGCTGGTAATCTTTCGTCCATGTAAAATATTTTTGCAAAGTTAGAATTTCAATTCGGACTATGCCAACTTATCGGGCATAAAAAAAGGGCAATGTTTCCATTGCCCTTTTTCCTGAACGTATTGTTCGCTTATTTTTCTTCTTCGGATGTTTCCTCAGTCGTGTCTTCAGCTGCTGCTTCAGGTGCCTGTGTTTCTTCAACAACTTCTGCATCCGCTACGTCTGTTGCAGTATCATTTGCTTTCGCTGTACCTGCACCACCGCGACGGGAACGTCTTGTAGTTGATTTTTTCGTTGTATCATTCAACATCAGTTCGTTGAAGTCTACGAGCTCGATCATGCACATCTCTGCATTATCTCCCAAACGGAAACCTGTACGGATGATCCTTGTGTATCCACCTGGTCTTCCGGCGATTTTAGGAGCAACATCCCTGAACAGCTCAGAAACCGCATCTTTGCTTCCGAGGTAACTGAATACCGTTCTGCGTGAGTGCGTTGAATCTGTTTTAGATTTCGTGATTAATGGCTCAACGTATACTCTCAGAGCTTTCGCTTTCGCTACAGTTGTAGTGATGCGTTTGTGCTCGATAAGAGAACAGGCCATGTTAGATAGCATCGCCTTTCTGTGCGCTGTCTTTCTACCTAAATGATTAAATTTTTTACCGTGTCTCATGACAATATTTTAATATCGATTCTAGTCTTTATCCAATTTATATTTGGCTACGTTCATTCCAAAGTTCAAGCCTTTGTTATCCACCAAATCTTCCAATTCTGTAAGTGATTTCTTACCGAAGTTACGGAACTTCAAAAGGTCGTTTTTGTTGTAGGAAACGAGGTCACCCAAAGTCTCCACATCAGCAGCCTTCAGACAGTTCAGTGCACGCACTGAAAGGTCCATGTCCACCAATTTCGTTTTCAACAACTGACGCATGTGAAGTGATGTTTCATCAAATTCTTCCGTATCGGACTTCACTTCACTGTCTAATGTAATTTTCTCATCGGAGAACAACATAAAGTGGTGAATCAAAATCTTCGCAGCTTCTTTCAACGCATCCTTTGGATGGATTGAACCGTCAGAAGTGATTTCCATGACCAGTTTCTCGTAATCCGTCTTCTGCTCCACACGGTAGTTTTCTATCGTGTAGTTTACATTTTTGATCGGGGTAAAGATCGAGTCGATAAAAATTGTTCCGAAAGGCACACCACTTGTCTTGTTTTCTTCAGCTGGAACGTAACCACGACCTTTGATGATCGTCATTTCCATTTCGAACTTCACTGAAGACTCCATATTACAAATTACTAAGTCCGGATTCAGTACCTGGAAAGCAGAAGTAAATTTACCTAAATCACCTGCCGTCAATTGATTTTGTCCAGAGATAGAAACAATGACTGTTTCGTTATCTGTACCTTCAATCTGTTGCTTGAAACGTACTTGTTTCAAGTTCAAAACGATTTCTGTAACGTCTTCTACAACTCCTTTGAGTGTCGTAAATTCGTGGTCGACCCCTTCTATGCGAATAGAAGAGATTGCAAAACCTTCCAGGGAAGATAATAAAATACGACGCAACGCATTACCAACTGTAATACCGTATCCAGGCTCGAGCGGACGGAACTCAAATTGTCCCTTGTGCTCATCAGACTGAATCATGATAACCTTGTCAGGTTTTTGGAAGTCTAGAATAGCCATGTTAATGCTTTATTTATTATTTAGAATACAATTCGACGATAAGCTGCTCCTTGATGTTTTCAGGGATCATATCACGTGCAGGAATACTCAGCACTTTACCGGTCATTTCAGCAGGACTCCAATCCAGCCAATCGTATTTCTTGTTATTTGAAGCCAACGCGGTTGTGATCGCTTCCAAAGACTTAGACTTTTCGCGAACACCAACTACATCACCTACTTTCAAAGTGTAAGATGGGATGTTTACGACTTCTCCATTCACAGTAATGTGCTTGTGAGAAACGAGTTGACGTGCACCGCGACGTGTTGGGGAAACCCCCATACGATAAACCACATTGTCGAGACGGGATTCACACAGTTGAAGCAATACCTCACCGGTAATGCCTTTCATGCGGGAAGCCTTTTCAAACAAGTTAGAGAACTGTTTTTCGAGGATACCGTAAGTATACTTCGCTTTTTGCTTTTCAGCGAGCTGAATTGCATATTCGGATTTTTTTCCACCTCTTCTTTTGGATGGACCATGTTGACCTGGACCGTAAGCTCTTTTATCAAGAGATTTGTCCGGACCGAAAATAGGGTCTAGGAAACGTCGAGCAATTTTCGACTTGGGACCTGTGTATCTTGCCATTTTTGTTTGTTTTAAAAAGAGAGACTATGAATTAAGGCTTTTCCTTCGATAGTCTTGCTTCCCTTTGTGTTGATTATACTCTTCTTCTTTTTGGAGGTCTGCAACCATTGTGTGGCATCGGTGTGATATCCATGATCTCAATCACCTCGATTCCTGCATTGTGCAATGAACGGATTGCTGACTCACGTCCTCCACCCGGACCTTTCACAAAAACTTTCACTCTACGTAATCCGAAGTCATGTGCTTCTTTCGCGCAATCCTCAGCAGCTACCTGAGCAGCGTAAGGCGTGTTCTTTTTAGAACCGCGGAAGCCCATTTTTCCAGCCGATGACCAGGAGATAACCTGACCAGCGTTGTTTGTCAAAGAAATAATAACATTGTTGAAGGTAGCTTGAATATGCGCTTCACCCAATGCATCTACTTTGACATTTTTCTTCTTCTTTTGATTAGACTTTGCCATCTTTATTTATTATTTAGTCACTTTTTTCTTGTTCGCAACTGTCTTCCTTTTACCTTTTCTTGTACGGGAGTTGTTTTTGGTTCTCTGACCTCTCAATGGCAATCCAGCTCTGTGACGGATACCACGGTTGCAACCGATGTCCATCAGACGCTTGATGTTCAATTGAACTTCAGAACGCAGCTGACCTTCTACTTTGATCTCGCTGATTGTCTCACGGATCGCTCCGATCTGATCATCATTCCAATCCTGCACTTTGATGTTCTCATCGATATTGTGCGCTTTCAGGATCTGAACAGCTGTGCTGCGACCGATACCATAGATGTAAGTCAAACCGATTACACCTCTCTTTTTCTTTGGTAAATCTATACCTGCTATACGTGCCATAATTTTCTAGTAATTATCCTTGTCTTTGTTTAAGTTTAGGATTCTTTTTATTAATCACGTAAACTCTACCTTTTCTCTTAACGATCTTGCAATCCGCAGAACGTTTTTTTACTGAAGCTCTAACTTTCATTTCTTTTTAAATTTAGGACTATCTATTTATATCTAAATGAGATCCGCCCTTTCGATAAATCATAAGGTGACATCTCAACCTTTACTCTGTCTCCAGGAAGAATCTTGATGTAGAACATCCTCATTTTTCCTGAAATGTGTGCAGTAATCACGTGTCCGTTTTCCAGCTCTACTCTGAACATGGCGTTGGACAATGCTTCGATAATTACGCCGTCTTGCTCAATGGATGATTGCTTTGCCATGGGTTAAAATCCTGAAAGTTCGTTTGCTGTTCTGCGACCTTTCACCCTTGTGCCTTCCATCAAACCATCCATGTGGCGGTTTAGCAGGTAAGTCTCAATTTGCTGCAAAGTATCCAATACAACACCTACCATGATCAGCAGGGATGTACCTCCAAAAAACATTTCAAAACCGGATGTAATACCTGTTGCATGTGCAATAGAAGGTAAGATCGCAATCAACGCCAGGAAAACAGATCCCGGAAGCGTGATGCGCGACACCAGTGTGTCGATGTATTCCGCAGTTTCTTCACCCGGGCGTACACCTGGAATGAATCCACCGTTTCTTTTCATGTCGTCAGCCATTTTACGTGGATTGATCATGATTGCCGTGTAGAAGAACGTGAAGACGATAATCAACAGCGCCAGCAAGGCATTGTAAGAAACACCGTAGATGTCTCCCAATGTACGTTGAATAAAGTTTCCGCCTTCTGCAGATGCATTCGCAAAGATCATTACAGGAATGGTCATGATCGCCTGGGCGAAGATGATTGGCATTACACCACTTGCATTGACCTTGATCGGCAGATAGCTGCGTGATCCCTGGTCTTCTGCTGCACGTGCTCCTGCAATACGCTTCGCGGTATTCATTGGAATCTTGCGTACCCCCTGAACGATCAGGATCGTACCCATAACAATAGCCATGAAGGCTACAATCTCCAGTACAATGCGAATCATGTCAGATGATCTGAATCCGATTTCTGCGAAAAACGCCTGTGGCAAACGGGAAAGGATACCGACAGTAATCAGCAGGGAAATACCATTCCCGATACCTTTGTCTGTGATACGCTCACCCAGCCAGACTGCAAACATAGAACCGGCTACCATAACGATAGTCGATTGAATCCACCACAATGAATCAACATCGACCGGCAAAGCACCTTTATTTCCAACCCACAGGTTCAAATAAGAAGGAGCCTGCAGGGCGCAGATCACGACGGTTAAAATACGAGTGTAGTTGTTGATGCGTTTTCTTCCAGATTCACCCTCATTCTGCATTTTCTGAACAGCTGGTACAGCCATTCCGAGCAATTGCATGATGATCGAAGCACTAATATACGGCATAATCCCTAACGCCATAATTGAGGCATTAGAGAACCCTCCACCTGAAAATAAGGAAAGTAACGTTTCCAGCGCATTCGCGTCCCCTTTTGCGTTTGAAGCGGCCAGCGCTTCATAATTCACTCCAGGAAGGATCACAAACGAACCGATGCGATAAACGAGAATCAGAGAAAGCGTCAAAATGATACGCTTTCTCAATTCCTCGACTTTCCAGATGTTTTTAATATTCTGTATAAACTTCTTCATTTGGAAAAAAATGTTGGCAAAGTTAATTAGATTTCTGAACAAACACCACCTTGCGCCTCAATTCCTGCTTTTGCAGTATCTGAAAACTTGTGGGCAGTAACGTTGATCTTGGATTTCAGTTCACCACGACCCAGGATTTTGACCAGGTCATTGCGCGAAATGACACCATTGTTACGCAGTATCTCCGGCGTAATCTCTGATACATTTTTACGCTCGATCAACGACTGAATGATATCCAGGTTAATTGCTTTATATTCAACACGGTTGATGTTCTTAAAACCAAATTTTGGAACACGTCTCTGAAGTGGCATCTGCCCTCCTTCGAAACCAATCTTTGTTTTATAACCCGATCTTGATTTTGCTCCTTTGTGTCCACGTGTAGAAGTTCCACCACGCCCTGATCCCTGACCACGGGCAATTCGTTTCCCTTGTTTAACGGAACCTCTTGCAGGAGTTAAATTATTTAAATTCATTTTAATTCGATTTAAAGATTACTCAACTACCTCGATAAGGTGTTGTACTTTTCTAACCATTCCCAGGATTTGCGGTGTTGCTTCTTTCTCAATAGTCTGATTCAACTTTGTAAATCCAAGCGCCTTAATCGTAGCCTTCTGATCAGCCGGACGTTTAATGGTGCTTCTTACCTGCTTAATTTTAATTATAGCCATTTTCGTAATATTAACCGTTAAACACTTTATCCAAACTGATTCCACGCTGTTTCGCAACGGCAACTGCATCTCTCATCTGAGAAAGTGCGTCCATCGTCGCTTTGATAACGTTGTGTGGATTCGAAGATCCCTGCGATTTTGCAAGTACGTTGTGAATTCCAACGCTCTCCAGTACAGCACGCATCGCACCACCGGCGATAACTCCTGTACCTTCTGTAGCTGGCTTCAGCAGAACTTCTGCACCACCGAACTTACCTTTTTGTGCGTGGGGAACAGTTCCTCTTAAAATCGGAACTTTGATCAAATTCTTTTTTGCATCGTCGATGCCTTTGGTAATTGCTTCGGTAACTTCCTTCGCTTTTCCAAGACCATGACCTACGATACCATGCTCATCACCTACAACAACGATCGCGGAGAAGCTGAACGTACGTCCACCTTTTGTTACTTTCGTTACGCGGTTCACAGCAACGAGCTTGTCTTTAAGCTCTAGGTCTGTAGATTTTACTCTATTCAATGTTTGTGCTGCCATCGTTATTAAAATTTAAGTCCGCCTTCTCTGGCTGAGTCAGCCAATGATTTAATTCTACCGTGGTACAGGTAACCGTTTCGATCGAAAACGACTCCTTGTACACCAGCTTTGATCGCTTTCTCAGCGATTTCTTTACCTACAACCGCAGCCTGACCAATCTTTGGAAGCTTGTCTGCTGCTTTGTTGTTGTAAGAAGAGGCAGATGCCAACGTAACTCCGTTGATATCGTCCACCAACTGGGCGTAGATTTGTTTGTTACTGCGGAAAACCGTCAAACGAGGCAATTGAGCAGTACCAGAAATTTTCTTTCTGATCCTTCTTTTAATCTTTGCTCTTCTTTTTATTTTACTAAATGCCATGATTATTACAAATTATTTTTTACCTGCAGCTTTACCAGCTTTTCTTCTAATTTCTTCACCAACGAAGCGTACACCTTTACCTTTGTAAGGCTCTGGTTTACGAAGGGAACGAATTTTGGCAGCAACCTGGCCAATCAACTGCTTGTCGAATGATTCCAAGGTTACAACTGGAGCTTTACCCTTGAGGGTTTCTGCAGATACCTTAATTTCTGAAGGGAGATGGAGTGCGATCGGGTGAGAGTAGCCGAGTGACAATTCCAACAGCTGACCTGTTGCAGTTGCACGGTAACCTACACCGATAACTTCCATTTCCTTCTTGTACCCTTCCGAAACACCAATGATCATGTTGTTGATCAAAGAACGGTACAGACCGTGCTTTGCTCTGTGATCAGGTGCATCTGATTCGCGGCTAAAAGTGATGATGTTGTCCTCCAGGGAGAGCGTCACACAGGAATCAATTTCCTGTGTTAACGTACCTTTAGAACCCTTAACGGTAACAATGTTACCATCCATTTTTACTTCCACTCCACTCGGGATCGTAACTGGGGATTTACCTATCCTTGACATTTACTGAAAAGTTTATTAATTAATATACGTAGCAGAGAACTTCTCCACCTACGTTTTGTTTTCTGGCATCCTTGTCAGTGATAACACCGTGGGATGTAGAAACGATTGCGATACCAAGGCCGTTGATTACACGCGGCATATCAGCGCTTCCGCTGTATTTTCTCAAACCTGGACGTGAAGCACGCTCCATTTTTGTGATTGCCGGTACTTTCGTCGACTGATTGTATTTGAGGGCGATCTTGATCGTCCCTTGTTTTCCGTCATCTTCGAATTTGAAATTCAGGATGTACCCCTGATCGAAAAGGATTTGTGTCATAGCTTTCTTCACGTTAGAGCTAGGAATTTCAACCGTTTTCAAACGAGCGCTGCTCGCGTTTCGAATTCTTGTCAGGAAATCTGCTATAGGATCTGTATTCATTATATTCCTAAAAAAATTACCAACTTGATTTTTTAATACCCGGGATCTTACCTGCGAGTGCCATTTCACGGAAAGTTACCCTTGAGATGCCAAACTGACGCATGTAACCTCTTGGACGACCTGTCAAACCGCAACGGTTGTGTAAACGGACCTTAGATCCGTTTGCAGGCAATTTCTGCAATGCCATCATAGCATCCCATTTTGCATCCTGCACTGTTTCTTCAGTGCTTGTGGATTTAAGGATTGTTGTCAGTTCAGCTCTTTTCTTAGCATCTTTGGCAACCATTCTCTCTCTTTTGCGCTCACGCGCTTTCATTGATTCCTTAGCCATTTCTTCTTATTTTTTTGTAAATGGAAAACCAAAAGCATCCAACAAAGCTTTTCCTTCTTCGTCACTCTCGGCACTGGTTACAAAAGTGATATCCATTCCCATGATACGACTTACTTTGTCGATATCGATCTCCGGGAAGATGATGTGCTCTTTGATACCCAGGTTGAAGTTACCACGTCCGTCGAACCCTTTTGGGCTGATCCCGCGAAAATCGCGGGTACGTGGCAATGCAACAGAAATAAGACGGTCTAAGAAATCGTACATTTTTTCTCCGCGCAGGGTTACTTTCGTACCGATCGGCATTCCTTTACGGAGCTTAAAGTTTGAAATATCCTTCTTAGAGTTTGTAGCGATTGCTTTTTGTCCAACGATTTTAGACAAATCACCTACTGCATTATCAACAAGTTTTTTGTCTGCAACAGCATCACCAACACCCTGGCTGATGACGATTTTTTGCAATTTAGGTACACGCATGATGGTTTTGTACCCGAATTTTTCTGTAAGCGCAGGGATTACCTCTTGCGCATACATTTCCTTAAGTCTTGGCGTATAACTCATTACTTAATCTCCTCCCCTGACTTTTTTGAATAACGTACTAATTTACCTTCGCTGTTCGCTTTGCGACCCACACGGGAAGCTACTCCTTTTTGAACAACCATGAGGTTAGAAATGTGGATTCCACCTTCTTTCTCAACAATTCCTCCCTGAGGATCTGAAGCGCTTGGCTTGGTGTGGCGTTTGACCATGTTCAAACCTTCCACTGTTGCACGCTCCTTCTTTTTGTCAATCACAAGGATTTTTCCCTCTTGTCCTCGGGATTCGCCGCTAAGTACCTTAACAGCGTCTCCAACTTTAATGTGTAATTTCTTTTGCATAAGTTCCACGATTTTAAAGTACTTCAGGAGCAAGAGAAACAATTTTCATGTAATTGTTCTCACGAAGCTCACGGGCTACAGGTCCGAAAATACGGGTACCTCTCATTTCGCCTGCCTGGTTCAAAATAACCACAGCATTATCGTCGAAACGAATGTAGGAACCGTCGGCCCGACGTACCTCTTTTTTTGTTCTTACTACCACAGCCTTGGCTACCTGACCTTTCTTAACGGCACCAGAGGGCATTGCGCTCTTTACAGCAACTACGATTTTATCTCCTACGGACGCATATCGGCGTTTTGTACCTCCTAAAACACGGATGCACAATACCTCTTTTGCCCCAGAGTTATCAGCTACTGAAAGTCTTGATTCCTGTTGTATCATTACTTAATGATTATTTAGCTCTTTCAACAATTTCTACTAATCTCCAATTCTTGTTTTTAGACAAGGGTCTTGTTTCCATGATGCGAACTGTATCACCTTCGTTACAGTCGTTTTTTTCATCGTGGGCTACAAATTTAGTAGTTTTTTTTACGAATTTACCATATTTCGGATGTTTTACTTTTCTTTCTACAGAAACGACGATCGATTTTTCCATCTTATCGCTTGTAACAACACCCACTCTCTCTTTCCTTAAATTACGCTTTTCCATACCAAGCTAATTTCAAATTATGCAGGCTAGGCCTGCGTTTCACGTTTTCCCAACTCTGTTTTCAGACGTGCAATAGTCTTTCTGATCACACGAATTTGCATTGGATTTTCCATTGGAGTTACACTGTGAGAAATTTTCATTTTTCCCAGTTGTTCCTCTTGTAAACCGATGCGGCTCTTCAGGTCCGTCAACGAAAGTTTTGTGATTTCTTCTTGTTTCATCTTTCTAACTATTTACCTGGTATCACATAATCATTGCGAACAATGAACTTGCATTTTACAGGAAGTTTCTGTGCTGCTAAACGCAACGCCTCCTTGGCGGTCTCGTAAGAAACGCCGTCTGCTTCAAACATGATGCGTCCTGGCTTAACTACTGCTACCCAGTGGCTTGGAGCTCCCTTACCTTTACCCATCCTTACCTCTGCAGGCTTGGAAGTAACAGGCTTGTCCGGGAAGATTCTGATCCACACCTGACCTTCACGTTTCATAAAACGGGTAACCGCGATACGGGAAGCTTCAATCTGGCGGGAAGTGATCCATCCTGGCTCCAGTGTTTTCAGGCCAAAAGATCCGAAAGCGATGGTGCTGCCTCTTTGGGCCTCACCTCGGTTTCTTCCTTTTTGTACCCTTCTGAATTTGGTTCTTTTTGGCTGTAACATTTTCCGAAAATTTTACTCTAAATTATTTTTTCTTTCTTTTAGCACCACCACCATTTCCGGCTGGCTTACGGTTTTGAGAAGGTGCCCCTCCGCCTTTGGCTGCTGATGCTGCCATGCCGACGTTTGGTGACAAATCTCTTTTTCCGTATACCTCACCTTTACAGATCCATACCTTGATACCGATACGGCCGTAAGTTGTGTGGGCTTCGCTGATCGCGTAATCGATATCCGCTCTGAACGTATGTAACGGAGTACGTCCATCCTTGTACATCTCTGTACGGGCCATTTCAGCACCGTTGAGACGTCCGGAAATCTTCACTTTGATCCCTTCAGCACCCATACGCATCGTGGAACCAATTGACATTTTGATTGCACGACGGAAAGAAATACGTGCTTCGATCTGACGAGCGATACCATCAGCTACGAGACGTGCATCCAATTCAGGACGTTTCACCTCAAAGATATTGATCTGGATCTCTTTTTTCGTCAGCTTTTTCAGCTCTTCTTTTAATTTGTCTACTTCCTGACCACCTTTACCGATAATCACACCCGGACGAGCCGTGTTGATCGTTACTGTAACAAGCTTAAGCGTTCTCTCGATGATGATTTTCGCGATACTCGCTCTGGATAAACGGGCAGAAAGATATTTACGGATTCTGTCGTCTTCAACGATCTTATCCTTGTAATCATTTCCACCGTACCAGTTAGACTCCCATCCGTGGATGAAACCGAGTCTATTTCCTATTGGATTCGTTTTTTGTCCCATGTTATCCTTACTTATTTAGCACCATCAACTATGATGGTAACGTGGTTCGATCTTTTTCTTACTCTATGCGCTCTTCCCTGTGGGGCAGTCTGAATACGTTTCATCATGGCTGCGCTGTCTACCTCGATAGATTTAACGACCAGTTTCTCGTCTTCGATGCTTTTCCCTTCGTTTTTCAGCTCCCAGTTAGCAATTGCTGAACGCAATAACTTCTCGAGGGGCTTGGAGGCAAATTTCGAATTATGTTGCAATATATTTAGAGCTTTATTTACATCAACTCCCCTTACAAGATCTGCAACCAATCTCATCTTTCTCGGAGCAATCGGAGAAGCTTTCAAACTTGCAATCGCAGTTCTGCCCTTCTCTTCTTTTAATTTCTCAGCTCTTTCTCTTTTTCTAGCGCCCATGTCACTATAAATTTAAAAATCTATCTTTTCTTATTTTTCTTGTCTGAACCATGACCACGGAAGTTACGCGTCGGAGAAAATTCTCCCAGCTTATGTCCTACCATGTTTTCAGTCACAAATACAGGAATAAACTTATTCCCATTGTGTACAGCGATTGTCAATCCAACCATCTCTGGCGTGATTGTGGAAGCTCTGGACCAGGTTTTGATCACCGCTTTGCTGCTTGATTCTTGCGCTTCAGTCACTCGCTTATTGAGCTTGTAGTGAACGAAAGGTGGCTTTTTTAACGATCGACTCATAATCTATTTCTTTCTTTTATCGATGATAAACTTATCTGAATACTTAGTCTTCGCACGTGTTTTGTATCCTTTAGCAGGAACACCGTTACGAGATCTTGGGTGACCTCCGGAATTTCTTCCTTCACCACCACCCATTGGGTGATCGACAGGGTTCATAACCACACCACGTACACGTGGACGACGACCTAACCATCTTGAGCGACCAGCTTTACCGGAAACCACAAGACTGTGTTCAGAATTCGAAACGGAACCGATTGTTGCCAGGCAGGTTGTCAAAATCATTCTGGTTTCACCGGAAGGCATTTTGATAATTGCATAGCGACCGTCACGTGCATTCAACTGCGCGTAAGTACCGGCTCCACGAGCGATAGCGCCACCTTTACCTGGTTTCAGCTCAATGTTGTGAATCACTGTTCCCAATGGAACATCGCTCAAAAACATTGCGTGACCTACGTTAGGGGTTGCTGTTTTTCCGGAGATAACAGTATCACCTACTTTCAAACCTTCAGGAGCAATGATGTATCTTTTCTCACCATCTGCGTACCACAACAGGGCGATACGTGCAGTACGGTTCGGATCATACTCAATCGTTTTGACAGTTGCAGGGATATCCTGTTTGTCTCTTTTGAAGTCAATGATACGGTATTTTTGCTTGTGACCACCTCCAATGTATCTCATGGTCATTCTACCGTCATTGTTTCGACCTCCAGACTTGCTGATTCCAACTACCAGGCTCTTTTCAGGAACATTGGTTGTTACTTCAGCATACGTACTGTTGATCTTGTGTCTTTGCCCTGGAGTTGTAGGCTTGAATTTTTTAAGACCCATTCTGTTTTCTTAAATGTTATTAAACAAATCAATCGTCTCTCCATCTGCAACGGTTACAATCGCTTTTTTCCAGGGATTGTTTGGCTGCACAACGATACCTCTATTCGTCTGTTTGATAGAGGATTTACCACCGCCATATGTCATTGTATGAACTTTCACAATGTTCACTCCATACATCTTCTCGACGGCTTTCTTTATCTCGATTTTATTAGCCGTTTTCGCTACTTCGAAAGTGAAACGATTACGAGTTTCGCTCGCAGTCGTTGCTTTTTCTGTAATGAGAGGCTTTCTGATAATTATATTCATCACTAAATTAGTTTAGAATCTTTTCGATTACTTCAATTGAACTTTCAGCTAATACTACTTTTTTCGCGTTCAATACATCAAATGTATTTACGGATTCAGCAGTAACCACTTTCACACGTTTCAGGTTGCGGGAAGACAAATAAACATTGTCATTCTTAGAACCCAGGATCATCAACACTTTCTCGTTCTGCAATTCCAGACTCGCCAAAAGCGCTTTGAACTCCTGTGTTTTCACAGCTGTGAAGAGGATGTCTTCCAACACGATCAAAGACTCAGTTTTTGCTTTGTAAGCAAACGCTGATTTACGTGCCAGTCGCTTCAACTTGATGTTCAGTTTGAAGTGGTAATCACGTGGACGCGGTCCGAAGATACGACCTCCACCTACGATTGTACCAGACTTGATACTTCCCGCACGTGCGCCACCTGTTCCTTTTTGTTTTTTAATCTTGCGTGTTGAACCAGCGATCTCAGCTCTTTCTTTAGCCTTGTGCGTTCCCTGACGGCGATTCGCGAGGTGCTGTTTAACATCTAAATAAATTGCATGATCATTTGGCTCGATACCAAAGATTGCATCCGAAAGAGTTACTTTTTTAGAAGTAGCTTTTCCTTTTTGGTCAAATACTTTTACTTCCATTATCTCTCAATTAAAACGGTTGAACCTTTAGCGCCGGGAATAGATCCTTTTACTACAATTAAATTTTTGTCTGTCAACACTTTCAGAATCTGAAGGTTTTCAATCATCACACGCTTGTTACCCATCTGACCCGCCATGCGCATTCCTTTGAATACACGTGCAGGATAGGAAGCAGCTCCGATAGATCCAGGTGCGCGAAGACGGTTGTGCTGACCGTGTGTCGATTGACCCACACCACCAAATCCGTGTCTTCTTACAACCCCCTGGAATCCTTTTCCTTTGGAAGTTCCAACTACGTCTACAAATCCTCCTTCTTCGAAGATATCAACGTTTACTACGTCTCCAAGGCTCAGTCCTTCAAAACCTTTGAACTCAACCACCTTTGATTTTGGAGTTGTGTTCGCTTTTTTGAAGTGACCTTTCAATGCGTTTGGTGTGCGGCTGTCTTTGCGCTCACCAAAGGCCAGTTGAACTGCCTCGTATCCGTCTCTGTCTTGTGTCTTTAACTGTGTTACGACACAAGGACCAGCTTCTATCACTGTGCATGGTGTTGCCTTACCCTCGGCACTGTAGATGCTAGTCATACCGACTTTTCTACCAATTAATCCAGGCATACTTTGTTAATTATAAATTATGAATTATAAATTGAAAGTTCTTATCAAACTTTAATTTCTACATCTACTCCGCTTGGAAGCTCCAAACGCATCAAGGCATCTACCGTTTTTGAAGAAGAACTGTAGATATCCAGCAATCGCTTGTAGGAACACAGTTCAAACTGCTCACGCGCTTTTTTGTTAACGTGTGGGGACTTCAGTACAGTGTAGATTCTTTTGTGAGTTGGCAACGGAATTGGACCGCTCACCACAGCGCCGGTAGCTTTTACCGTTTTCACGATCTTCTCAGCCGACTTATCAACCAGGTTATGGTCGTATGATTTTAATTTTATTCTAATTTTTTGGCTCATTTCTAAACTTATTAAGCGTTTACTTTACCAGTCACTTTCGCAACAACATCCTTGGTTACGTTAGCCGGTGTCTCAGCGAAGTGTGAAAACTCCATCGTGGAACTTGCACGTCCGGAAGACATCGTACGCAATTGCGTTACGTATCCGAACATTTCTGACAACGGAACATCTGCTTTAACCACTTTGGATCCGGCTCTGTCATCCATACCACGCATCATACCACGACGACGGTTCAAGTCACCTACGATATCACCCATGTTTTCTTCCGGAGTCAAAACTTCCAGTTTCATGATTGGCTCCAACAGGATAGGTGAACATTTTTTCAATGCTTCACGGTATGCCATTTTCGCTGCAACCTCAAAAGACAGTGCATCTGAATCGACCGCGTGGAAAGATCCATCGAGCAATTCAACTTTGTAAGATTCGATAGGGAATCCTGCCAATACACCATTTTTCATAGATTCCTTGAAACCTTTCTCTACAGATGGAACGAATTCTCTCGGGATGTTACCACCCTTGATAGAGTTAACGAATTCCAGTCCTGTTTTCTCTGGGTTGTCCTGTGGGGAGATACGAACCAGGATGTCGGCAAATTTACCGCGTCCACCGGATTGTTTCTTGTAAACCTCACGGTGCTCAATACCACTTGTGATCGCTTCACGGTAAGATACCTGCGGCGCTCCCTGGTTAACCTCAACCTTGAACTCTCTTTTCAAACGGTCAACGATGATCTCGAGGTGAAGCTCACCCATACCTTCGATGATGGTTTGTCCTGTTTCGTGGTCAGATTTAACGCGGAACGTTGGATCTTCTTCAGCCAGCTTGTTCAGACCGATAGACAATTTGTCTGTATCTGCCTGTGTTTTTGGCTCGATTGCCAATCCGATAACCGGATCCGGGAAGTCCATAGATTCCAGAACGATCGGGTGACCTTCTCCACACAAAGTGTCTCCGGTACGGATGTCCTTAAATCCTACTACCGCCCCGATGTCACCAGCTCCCAATTCATCAATCTGAATTTGTTTGTTGGCATGCATCTGGAAGATACGGGAAATCCTTTCCTTGTTGTCGGAACGGGAATTGTAAACGTAAGAACCTGCAGGCAATTTACCGGAATAAGCACGTACAAAGCACAAACGACCTACGAAAGGATCCGTCGCGATTTTGAATGCCAGACCTGCAAAAGGCTCATCGAAAGATGGGTTGCGGGTAATTACTTCGTCAGTTTTAGGGTTAACACCTTCGATAGCGCCATTGTCCAAAGGTGAAGGCAAGATAGCCATCACGTAATCCAGCATGGTTTGAACACCTTTGTTTTTAAAGGATGAACCACACAGCATTGGTACAATTTTACCGGAAATCGTAGCTGCACGTAAAGCAACCAGGATCTCGTCCTCTGTAATAGAGTTTGGATCTACGAAGTATTTTTCCATCAAAGACTCGTCGAACTCAGCAACTGCCTCCAGCAATTTCTCGCGGTACTCAGTAGCTTCTTCGATCATGTCTTCCGGGATCGGAACTTCTTTGAACGTCATTCCTTTGTCATGCTCATTCCAGACAATACCTCTCCAGTTTACCAGATCCACAACTCCTTCGAAGTCATCTTCTGCACCGATTGGCAATTGCAATGGAACTGCGTAACTTCCGAGCATGTCTTTCACCTGTTTAACCACGTTTAAGAAATCTGCACCGGAACGGTCCATTTTGTTCACGAATCCAATACGTGGAACGTTGTAGTTGTTGGCCAGCCTCCAGTTTGTTTCTGATTGTGGCTCAACACCATCAACAGCAGAAAAAAGGAAAACCAGACCATCCAGTACACGCAAAGAACGGTTTACCTCAACGGTAAAGTCTACGTGTCCCGGAGTATCAATGATATTCACATGGTATTTCTCATTGCGGTACATCCAGTCGATTGTAACAGCAGCGGAAGTAATGGTAATACCTCTTTCCTGCTCCTGCTCCATCCAGTCTGTCGTAGCACCACCATCGTGTACTTCACCGATCTTGTGACTCATTCCCGAGTAGTAAAGGATACGCTCAGTCGTAGTCGTTTTACCTGCATCAATGTGTGCAGCAATACCGATGTTACGTGTGTATTTTAGATCTCTTGCCATGTCAATTAAAATCTGAAGTGTGAGAATGCTTTGTTAGCTTCTGCCATACGCAAAGTATCTTCTTTCTTTTTGTATGCTGCACCTTCTTCTTTGGAAGCTGCGATAATCTCGGAAGCCAGTTTACCAGCCATGGATTTCTCGTTACGCTTACGCGCATAACCGATCAACCATTTCATAGCCAATGAATTTTTTCTGTCTTCACGAACTGGGGTAGGGATCTGGAAAGTAGCCCCACCTACACGGCGGCTGCGTACCTCAACGCTTGGAGTAACATTTTCCAATGCTTTTTTCCAAACTTCCAGTCCTGTAGTTTCTTCTACTTTACCGTCTACGATTTCTAATGCATCGTAAAAAATCTTAAACGCCAGGGTTTTCTTTCCGTCATACATCAGGTTATTGACAAATTTTGTCACCTGAACGTCATTGAACTTCGGATCACCCAGAATGGTTAGTTTTTTTGCTTTTCTTCTTCTCATTGCTAGAAAGCTTTAAAATTATTTTTTCGCTTTTGGTCTCTTCGTACCATACTTAGAACGTCTCTGAGTTCTACCTTCTACTCCTGCTGTATCTTCAGCGCCTCGTACGATGTGGTATCTTACCCCTGGAAGGTCTTTAACCCTTCCTCCTCGTACAAGCACCAAAGAGTGCTCTTGTAAATTGTGTCCTTCACCGCCGATGTAAGCATTGACTTCCTTACCATTAGTGAGTCGAACCCTTGCTACTTTTCTCATAGCAGAGTTCGGCTTTTTAGGAGTAGTGGTGTAAACCCTTACACATACCCCTTTGCGCTGCGGGCAGCTGTCGAGAGCAGCAGACTTGCTTTTCTTAACATTTGCCGTACGTCCCTTGCGAACTAATTGTTGAATAGTTGGCATATTAATACTCTAACTTTTGTAAATAAATAAACAGCCCAAACATACTTTTGGGAGGGCAAAGGTAAGGAATTAAATTTGTAAAACAAGGGGTTAGGGACATTTCTATAAGTTTTTTCACATTCAACTGTTAACAGTCCAAACGGATAGACAAGTACACTTCCCGACAGGATAAATCGCTTTCGGGTTTTTTAATGTAGTCAAAAACGAAAAAACAGGAATAGATTGCACGAAAACGGAAATGGATACTATAATAAGGTATAAAAGTACTGTAAGTCTTTCCCAATTGCAATCTGCCGACGGGACCAGCCTTATATAGCAAAAAGACAATTGTGCCAACCACATCCGCTGTTCCACCGTTTAGGCTGTAACAGATGAAATCTACTTAAACAGATAATTATGAAAACAACTTTACTCCAATTCTTTTTGCTCGCAGGCGCCGGATCAATCTGCGCACAGGAAAACCTGTATTTCGACAACAGCCCGGTATGGAATGAAACCACGATCCTGTACGACGGCTGCGTACACAGACGGGATTTCAACTATGTCGTCGGCGGTGATTCTGTTGTCAACAATACAACTTATAAGAAGCTGTACACGATGCACGGACTGTATACCAGATCGAATGCATTCCCTGCTCCTGGTGGCTGCACGGCAGAACCATCAGCTTTTGGCGGACTTGCGGCATTGATCCGTTCTGCGGACAGTAAAATATTTGTGCTGTCGCCTGATTTCCCCCAGCAGCCGGAAGCATTGCTGTACGATTTCAACCTCGAGGTCGGAGACACGCTTCCGCCTACCTGGAACTACAACCAGTACGGGCTTTCAGATACGATGATCGTGACTGGCATCAGTTTGCTGTCAACACCCAATGGGAACATGCGTCGCTTTGCGCTGGATTGGATCAATTACCAGGGTGAAGCACCGGAACTCATAGAAGGAGTCGGATTCTTCGGTTTATTGGGAGGACTCCTGGAGCCAATGAATGTACCCTTTGAGCACAACGCCACGATCAACTGTTTCGGATTTGGCAACGATGGTTTGCTGCCGGGCGTAACTACTGGCTGTATGCGCACCAATGGCCTGGAGGATCCGGAAGCTTTGATACACGTAGAAGCAATGCCAAATCCTGCATCAGCACAAGTGTTGTTTACGGGCGCACCACTGTCCGGACAAACGACAGCACGCCTGACAGACATGCAGGGAAGAACGGTCGCCCAAAAAAGCTTCAGTGCCGGCGAATGCATCCTGGAAACTGCCGCTTTCATCCCTGGAATGTATGTATACCATATAATAGCCGACAATGGAGCAAGCGCAACCGGGAAGATTTTAGTACAACACTAAATAAAAGCTTACACCCTATAACAAAACGCATTGATATTCATCCCCGCGCCTACGGAGGCAAACAGGACAATATCACCCGGCTTGACGGCATGGTTTTCAAGCTGGTTTTTGCGCACAAGGTCATAAAGTGTGGGGACAGTTGCCACGGAGCTGTTCCCCAGTTTGTGAATACTCATCGGCATGATGTGTTCCGGCACCTCGCGGATACCATATAAACGGTACAAAGCCTTGATGATGCCTTCGTCCATCTTTTCGTTTGCCTGGTGGATGAATACCTGCTGTAACTGGTCCAGTCCGACACCGGCTTTATCGAGACAATCCTTCATCGCCAGCGGAACATATTTCATGGCATACTCATAGACCTTGCGGCCTTTCATTTTGATGTAGCGGATGCGCGGATCTGAGCCCGGGAAATTGGATTTGCCCAAAGTCAGGTAATAAGCTTCGTCGAGTGCATGGGTTTGTACGCTCGTCGACAAGATTCCCGAACCGGTATCGCCGGTATCGCGGAATTCGAGGATGGCAGCCCCTGCCCCGTCTGAAAAGATCATGCTGTCCCTGTCGTATGGATCGAGTACGCGGCTCAGGGTTTCCGTGCCAACGATCAGGCAACGTTGTGCCATGCCGGCGAGAAAATAAGCATGTGCCTGGATCACGCCCTGGATCCATCCCGGACAGCCGAAGATCACATCGTAAGCCACGCAGTTTGGATTTTGGATACCGAGTTCGTGCTTGATGCGCGACGCGATGGACGGAACCATATCGGTCTGGATCGTGTGCTGGATGACATTCCCGAAATTATGGGCCACGATCAGCTGGTCGATGGTCTCTCTGTCTATTCCTGCGTCTGCGATCGCATGGGCTGCGGCAATAGCGCCTATGCCTGAATTGTCGAGGTCACCGGAAGCATAACGCCGCTCTTCGATACCTGTGATGTCCCGGAATTTATCGACGACCACAGTCGGATCGGTCGTAATACGCTGCTGATCTTCTCCATAGAAGTCATGCACCGTAAAATCCCTGTTGTTTTTGACTTGTGTGGGAATATAGCTTCCCGTGCCTGTGATAACGCTTTTGAACATATGAATAAGCCTGCTAGTAAAAAAATACCTGATCACAATGAATGGGGCCTGTTCATTCGCCGGGAAAAGAAAACCGTTTTTGGTCATCCATTTCGCCGGCCCTAACCGGTGTGTCAATTACAAATTTAAACAATTTTCAGAAAAAAAATATATGCGTAAATAACAAATTGCAAATTGTTGGCATTTGTCCGCGGCAAGGTGCGCGACAGTGTCAATCTCTCAGCATACCGCTTTTGTTTCATTCCGGATAAATAATTACCTTGTATCCCAAAATACAATACTTCCACGCATGAAAAAATGGATCCTCACCACTGCAATCGGCCTGATCACTTGCTGCCTCTCTGCACAAACACCTTACTTTGTAGATGGCATCAACGGCGACAATGCCAACGACGGCACTTCTTTGGCAACCGCCTGGAAAACGATACAGAAAGCAGCGAACAGCGCAACACCCAACAGTACCATCTATATTAAAGGTGGAACCTACAGCGAGAATATCGTTGTCAACGTCAGCGGAACGGCAGGCAACCCGATCACATTCCGGAATTACGCCAATGAAATGGTACTGATCGACGGCGCAGCCACAAGCGGCAACACCTTGCTGACCATCACCAATAAAAGCTACCTGAATTTCAGGAACCTGACAATACAGAACAAAACAGTCAACGAAGCGCAGGGAATCCTCGTGGAAACAACCGGTGCGGCGACTGCCACAGACCTTTCCTTCACCAACATCACGATCCGCAACATCCGCTGGAATGCAAATGCCGCAGCAATCCCAACCGACACCGACAACGCACAGGCTTTCATCGCCTATGGTCGCGACGGCGGAATCACGAACCTGACGATTGACAGCTGCCAGGTATTCGACAACATCCTCGGTTTCAGCGAAGCAGTTTCGCTCGATGGCAACATCAGCGGTTTCAAGGTCTCCAATTGCGAAGTGCACGACAATACGAACATCGGCATCGCCCTGATCGGTAACTACGGCACAAGTACCGTTCCTGCAACTGACCACACGCGCAACGGGATCGTCAGCGGAAATACCTGCTACCGGAATGTATCCTTGTATGCAACTTCAGGGGGAATTTATGTCGACGGCGGAACAACGATCGTCGTGGAACGCAACCGCTGCTATGAAAACGGGAATGGCATCGAAGTCGGCTGCGAGGAAAACGGGCAGTCAGACCACATCATCGTGCGCAACAACCTGCTGTACAACAACGAAAACGCCGGACTCTATGTCGGCGGCTACACAACCGAAACCACAGGACAGGTAGTCAACTGCATCTTCCGCAACAACACCTTGTTCCGCAACAACAGCGCGAACGACGAAGTCGGCGAGATCAACTTATCGAAGGTATCGAACAGCATCTTCGAGAACAACATCATCTATACTTCCGAACAAAAAGTGTTTATGAGTGTCGACGAGATCGCACCGCAAACCGGCAATCTTTTCAATTACAACCTCTGGTACACACCTGCCGGAGATGCGGAAGACATCGCCGTATTCTGGGGAGCCACGACCTACGAAACGTTTGCCGATTACCAGGCCGGCACCAACCAGGAAAGCGGCTCGCTGTTTGCCAATCCGCAATTCCAGGCAGCTGCCCTTCCCAATCCGGACCTCTTCCCGAATGAAGCAAGTCCTGCCGTCAACGCCGGAAATCCCGGAACGGTCATCGAGACCGGCGAAATGGATTACCTCGGCAGCCTGAGAATCCAGGAAGACCGCATAGACATCGGTGCATTTGAATGGGGAATCCTCGTGTCCGGGATCAGCGAAAAAGAAAGCAACGCGCTGACCTGCCTGGTAGTTCCAAACCCATTCTCCACGCAGGCGAAAATGCGTGTCAACAGGCCGCTCACCAACGCCGACGTAAAAATCTGCGACCTGCAAGGAAAAGTACAGCAACAGATCGGCCATGTATCCGGATCAGAGATTGCAATCGATCGCAGGCAGTTACCTGCAGGCATTTACCTGTTTGAGATTTCTGAGGCCGGGCAAAGCTTACTTGTAGGGAAACTGGTTATACAATAAATCAGTCTGTATATGTCAAAGTCCAAAGAAAACTGGAAAGATGGTTTAAAGACAGCGGTCGGGCTCCTGTTGCTCGCCTCCTTCTATTTCATAACAGACAAACTAAATATCCGGAATTACATAGCGGTTATTTCACTCCTGCTTTTCGCCCTATATGTGATTTCGAAGATCTTTAGATATGCCCGGTTCCGGAAAGAAAACAACCCTGGCATTTTATTGCCTGCTTACAACGATCGTTCCTGGCAGGTAAGCTCGGGAGTGCTCGGTATACTGGCATGGATCATTACTTTACTCGGGTGTTGGAAGTTCCAGACCATCAATACAACGGCAATATGCATCCTGCTATTCGGAATGCTACTCATCATAAACAGCCTTTTCAGCTGGCCGGAGCAGAGCCTGAAGATAACTGACAACCTCTTCCACATTTCCGCACTCAAAGCAATCATACAACTACAGGATTTACACACGATAGAAATACATGCAGACGAGATCAGCCTGCTGACCATTTCCGGAGAGACAAAACGCATCAGTCATTTACTGCTGGATGAAACAATTGCTGAAAAGCTGGAAAATTATATCCATGAAAGAAACAAAGTCAATCCGGGATTGGTTATTCAGAATGAATTATCCAAAATTTCTGTATAAATAGTTGGGAAGTCGTAGCAATGGCCAAATAATAACTGATATAAATCAATAGCACACGACCTTTAAGCGCTTTTCTCTGATTTTAAGATATGAATAGTCGAAGTATCAGCCAAGAGAATCTCCAATCTCCGTTCCAATTTTTTGATACCTTTGCACAAAATCAGCAACTATGACCAAACAGCTTACCTTTTTCCTGCTTTTACTAAGTCTTTCCTGCATTCACAACCTGAATGCGCAACAGTTTGGTGGAGAAACCGGCGCATGGATTCTGAAAATCATGTACGGCGACATCAAGTCAGCAGACCTGGACGGTGACGGCGATCAGGACCTGATTGTTTCAGGTCAGGCGGGATTTCAGGGAAACGGACAAACCTATATCTACCTCAACAATGGAAGCGGATTCTCCTTGCACCAATATACGGACCTGCCTCACATTTTATTTAGTTCAATTGCTACTGGTGACATTGACAATGACGGTGACATCGATTTGTTTCTGTCTGGCATACCTTCCTTCGGCGAAAATCACACAAGTGTTTATACAAATGACGGGTATGCAAACTTCACCGAAAAGGATCCTTATGCACTAGCGGCAGTTGCTTTAGGTTCAAGTATCTTTTTCGATGCAAATGGAGATAAAAGCCTGGATCTTTTCTATTTCGGACGCGGCTCCGGATTTGCAGGAGTAACGAAACTCTACCTGAACAATGGAAATGGACAATTCACCGATACACCAATAGCCATAGATGGTTTTCAATCCGGCTCGGTAGTAGCTGAAGATTATGACAAAGATGGCGATCAGGATCTGTTGATTTCCGGACAGATGAATCCAAATGGAGACCATACAAAACTGTTCAACAATGATGGAAATGCTGTATTTACAGAAGTGCAGCACGCATTCATTGGCATATATGATGGAAGCGCAGCATTCTCGGATATCGACAATGACGATGATTTAGACATTATTGTCAACGGACGCAGGAACGGAGTAAACACCTACCATTCACAGTTTCATCTCAATGATGGGGCAGGTAACTATACCAACGTTGGCAACCGTGGCCTCGATTCCCTGGGTGGATGTGCACTGGCTCTGGCTGACATCGACATGGATGGCGATGAGGATGTCTTTTTAACGGGGAAAAGCAAAGTGGGTGCCGATACTTGTGCACTCTATTACAACCAGGATGGTTTCTTCACAAAAGATGCAACGCATTATTCCCAGGGCTTGGCGCAAGGCGGAGCATTGTTCTTGAATATGGACGACAATTGTGCTCCGGACCTGCTGTATTTTGGTTTCGGGGACGGCTGTTATACACAAACCTATTGTTTTATGAATAACAGCCAGGCCGATTGTCCTGAAGAGGAAGGTCCGCCGTTACCCGGAACAGAAGTTCTGACTTACCTGGTACTTTCAAACCCTTTCAGGGATCACATACGCGTTAAAGTTTCTGAAAAAGTCATGGAAGCCTCCATCCATGATCCTACCGGACGTCTTATTTATGAATATGCGCCCGATTCACAAACAATAGACATCCAGCTGGCGGGAGTAGAAAATGGCATTTACAACCTGGTGTTGAAGACCGCAGACATGAGAAAAGGAACCTTCATAAAGCTTTCGAAGATCGATTGACAGACGCCTGGGTAAGCATGTGTATTACTCCTTCATAATCAAAAAATCCTCCAGGAAATTTCAATGTGCACCAACGATCAAACAAGCTTGTACATGCGCTCCTTACACAATTGATACCCCTGCTTCCTGAAGTAAGCCGCCGCAACCACATTCGCACTCCAATGGTCCAGCTCCAGCCGGCTGATACCAAGTTCCGCAGCCAACCGCTCCCCCGCTTTCAGCAAAGCAGCTGCAACGCCTGACTTTCTGTGCGCCGGCAACACCGAAAGCTGGTCGAGGTACAACGAGCGCAATGCATAATGAAATGCATTGTCCGGCAATTCCCGGATCAGGTAAATGGCATAGCCGATCGCTTCTCCATCCTGGTGTGCGACATAAACACGGCAATTCGGATCGGCCAGGAAGGACTGGAGCGCTGTTTCCATCGCGGCCTGCTCGTGAGGCTTGAACAAGGTGGGATGCAGCGCAGCATGCAGGTTTTGTACGTCAGCATTCAAACTGGCAATCAGACGCGCGTCCCGGTTTTCTGAAATCGTGATCATACACAAATATATCCGTTTTTTGTTCCCTTTTCAAACCTGCAGAAATTTGAAATGAATGGACAAATTGCGATACCTGTCCTGCAAAACAGTATATTAGTCCAGTCAGTCCGGACACATTTTTATATTTCGCATGAACTATCACAACAAAAAATTCAAACCCGTCAGCACCACAGAGAACGGCGCCGTCTCAGCAGCAACAGTCTTCCATTATCTACAGGAGGGAAACATCCTGACCGCGACCTACAGCGGTGGAGAGATCCAACACGGCCACCTGCTCGCAACTGTGGCCGAAAATGGCAGCATCGACATGCGCTACCACCAGGTCAACCGCGCCGGCGAGCTGATGACAGGCACGTGCACATCCATTCCCGAGATCATGCCCGACGGAAGAATCAGGCTGCACGAAACCTGGCAATGGACTTCCGGCGATCAATCCAAAGGAACTTCGGTACTCGAGGAAATATAAGCTTATTAAAATCACACACAAATTCAACCCATGAAAACAGCACTTCTCATTTCCCTCCTCACCTGCTGCTCTTTCTTGTCAATTGCACAGGAAAACGATTGCAGAAAATTCAAAACCGGCCGCTTCGGCTACCCCACCCTGCCCGGCAAGGTCAGTCTGCGCAATCCCGCCACACAGGAAAGCTACAATAACGGCAAGCTGGAAATGCTTTGGACCGTACGCTGGATCGATGACTGCCACTATGAACTAATCCTGAAAAAGCTGTACAGCGACGAATATCCGATGTTGCGCAAGGGAGATCGCATCCTGTGTGAGATCGTCTCTACTGAAGGCGAATGCTTCACGACACGGACCACGCTGTTTAACGCCCAATTTCCCGACGGATATGTTGCCGACCAGCTCGCTACAATGTGTACGATACCGGAATAGCCAGTAAATGCCGGAGCTGTGCACCGTAAAACAGAATTTTGAATCACCCTAAAAAAGTGCATCTTTGTACCAAATAAACCTGAATAATGCAACCTAAAAAACACATCGTTTTCCCCATCCTGACAGCCATTTTCACACTGTTATCGATTTACAACATCTTCCGTTATCCGACGGATATAGCCAGCATTTTGTCTGTGCTGAGCGGCGGCATCGCCATTTACCTGTTTGTGAAAGACCATTCGAGATACACCTTGTGGATGTTCATCTGGATCAACTTGCAGATTCCCGACATCGCGCTGACCAGTGCAACAGGTGAATACACGCCTTTATTCAGCGTCTTTCCGAATGAATTGACATCCACGCGTATCGGACTTTATTTCAACATGATAAGCGGAAACAACACGCTGACGCTGGGTTTCAATGTACTTCCAGTCGTCTTGCTGTATTTTGCACGTCAATTCCTGGTCAACCACCTGACCGGACAACGGATCACGGTCAGCCGGTTTCACAAAGACACGTTTCCACAGGCTGATCTGCCGGTGGAAGGTACCATCGAAAAATCCGTCGGCAGGAACAAATCCAACCTGATTTACCAGGTAAAACTGGACCGGCCAATCATGATCAGCGACAAAAACTACGATTACATTTTAATTTATCCGAAGGAAACCGGAAAGCTGCGCATCCATGATAAAAAACAAGTTTGCGGACTGCGAATTTGTGAAATACCGGATAAGCCGTACCGGGTGTATGAACATCCTTTCGTATATTGGGTCATCGTAAAAACCCTGTAAAAGAACACAAATGCCGATCATTACGCTGGAAACCCGCATCAAATCTGACATAGAAACGTGCTTTGATCTTTCGCGCAGCATCGACCTGCACCAGATTTCGACGCCCGGAACGCATGAAAAAGCGATTGCAGGCGTCACTTCCGGATTGATAGAGCTAGGTGAAACGGTGACCTGGGAAGCACGCCACCTCGGCATGCTGCAACAGCTGACTTCCCGCATCACCGCCATGAACCGCCCCTTCCATTTCCGCGACGAGCAGGTCAAAGGCGTTTTCAGGTCCATCATTCACGACCATTTCCTGGAGCAGCACGGCGATACCGTCATCATGAAAGATTCTTTCCGTTTCGAAACACCCTGCGGATTCCTCGGGAAAGTCTTCAATACCATTTTCCTGAAGCGCTACCTGACCAAACTCCTGAGCGAGCGCAACAACATCATCCGGGACTACGCCGAGAACGGAAAATCCTACTTTATCCTCAACATCCCGAAATCGCAAACACACGATTGAGTCGCGCGCAAAAACGGCCCTGTTGGTCCGCCCAAAACCCGAAACACCTGTATTTACGAGCGCGTAAGTGTTCTACTTCGTAGCTGCTCCGCGGTTTAACGGTTAGTAACCGCTCATTTAAAATGCGTTGCTGCAGCTGGAAGTTGTTCATCTCGCCGACTTATGCAACCTGAATTACCTTCAGATTAAAGATACTTCCTTACCTTTGTGACTATGGATTATTTGGATGGACTAAACGATAGCCAGCGTGCAGCGGCAGAAAATTTTGAAGGGCCTACAATGGTGATCGCCGGCGCAGGTTCCGGAAAAACCCGGGTACTTACTTACCGCATTGCACACATGATCAGGCAAGGGGTCGATCCTTTCAACATCATGGCACTGACCTTTACCAACAAGGCAGCGCGCGAAATGACCGAAAGGATCAGCAACATCATTGGCGGAACGGAAGCGAAAAATATAACGATGGGAACTTTCCACTCGGTTTTTTCGCGTATCCTGCGCTACAATGCAGACCGCCTCGGATATCCGTCCAACTTCACGATCTATGATACGCAGGATTCCAAAAGCGTCCTGAAAGACGTGATCAAAGAACTCGCACTCGACGACAAGATCTACAAGCCAGGCATGGTCCTCGGACGCATTTCTTCCGCGAAGAACAACCTGATATCTCCGGAAGCGTATGCCCAAAACCAGGAGATCATCCAGGAAGACCACATGAGCAAAAGACCGGAGCTTGGGCGTATTTACCTCGCTTATGCAACGCGTTGCTTCAAGGCCGGCGCGATGGATTTCGACGATCTGCTCTACAAAACGAATGTGTTGTTGCGTGATTTTCCGGATGTATTGCAATATTACCAGCACAAATTCAAATACATCCTCGTAGATGAGTACCAGGATACGAACTATGCGCAATACCTCATCGTGAAAAAGCTTGCTGCGGTTTTCGAGAACATCTGTGTTGTTGGGGATGATGCACAAAGTATCTATTCCTTCCGCGGGGCGAATATCCAGAACATTCTGAATTTCAAGAAGGATTATCCCGATTTCAGCATCTTCAAGCTCGAGCAGAATTACCGCAGCACGAAGTCTATCGTGGAAGCGGCCAACTCTGTGATCGCGCGCAACGAAGACCAGATCCAGAAAAATGTATGGACCGATAATGTACTCGGGAAACCGATCACGATCATCAAAACACTGACAGACAACGAAGAAGGAAGGGTCATCGCCGGGAAGATCTACGACATCAAGCAGGGCGAAGGACTGGACTTCAGTGATTTCGCCGTATTATACCGCACCAACAAACAATCCCGTGCTTTTGAGGAAGCCTTCCGGAAGCTGAACATGCCCTATAAAATTTACGGTGGACTGTCTTTTTACCAGCGCCGCGAGATCAAGGATTTGCTTTCTTATTTCAGGCTGACTGCGAATCCGAAGGACGAAGAAGCCCTGAAAAGGGTCATCAACTACCCGAAGCGCGGAATCGGAAAAACATCGATCGAAAACATCATCATTGCAGCCAATCAGTATGGCGTGAGCCCCTGGGAAGTTATTGCCGGATTCGACCAGTATCCCGTTTCACTGAATGCAAGTACGAAAAGCAAACTAACGGAATTTGTCACGATGATCCGCAGCTTTACCGCACAGCTCGAATCGACACCTGCCTATGAGCTTGCTTACCACATCGCGAAATCCTCAGGCGTGCTGAAAGACCTTTACAACGAAAAAGACAAAGGTCCCGAAGAAGTCGAAAGGTACCAGAACATCGAGGAATTACTCGGTGGTATCCGCGCTTTTTCAGCGAATCAGACGGATGACGAGCCACGTACTTTGTCGGAGTTTATGATGGATGTCGCCCTGTTGACAGATGCCGACCAGGACAAAGAAGACGATAAGAACAAGATCACGATGATGACGATCCACTCGAGCAAAGGATTGGAATTCCCGCACGTATTCCTCGTTGGACTCGAAGAAAACCTTTTCCCTTCGCAAATGGCTTTGAATACACGCAGTGAGCTTGAAGAAGAACGTCGTTTGTTCTATGTCGCTGTCACACGAGCTGAACACACCTGTACCATTTCTTACGCCGTATCGCGCTTCATCTGGGGCAACCTCACTTCTTCCGAGCCAAGCCGTTTTATCTCCGAGATCAATCCCGACTATGTGAAACATGAAAGCCCGTATGGCGATCGCGTAGGCGGCCGCTCGCTGAGTGCGAACGCACGGGTTGCCGAAAGACCATTCACCGGCGGATTGAACAGGATGCAGGAACCACCGCCCAACCTGAGATCTATTTCAGACCTGGGCACTTCACCTGCCGCAGGAAAAAGCAGTTCTTCTGTAGAATTGAAAGTTGGATACAATGTCAACCACGAGCGATTCGGCAAGGGAAAGATCATCAAGATCGAAGGTCAGGGAGACGATAAAAAAGCAACTATCTTTTTCCCAAAAGAAGGTTCCAAAACCTTGCTGATGCGCTTTGCAAAGCTGGAAGTCATCGATTGAGATCACTTCCAGCCTTAGTTTGGGTTTTTACCACATGAAGAGCTCGTTTATAAGCGTTTTGCCCCAGGGCTTGCTTCCGAATTCCTTTTCGAGCTTTGCCCTGATCTCAGCCTCCTGATACACTTTGTTTTTTCCGGTCACCGGGGCCAGCTTTGCAAAATCAGGTTCCATGACTTCTACGGATTTCGCGAAATAAATCACCCCGCCGTCTTCTGTTGCCAGACCAAGGATCGCACCCGGCAAACCTGAAAACGTTTCGGGTCCGACACCCGGGATGATCTCATCTGCATACCAGGCATAAATGCGCGTACTGTCATTCACGACCCAGATCGCTTTGCGGCAATCATATTTACCGATTTTCCGGTGGCTTTCTGTTATTTTCCAGGTTCTGTTAACCGTCGAATCTTTGATGTAAAGTTTTTCTCCCCACACGCTCAGAATAGACAAGCGCGTTTGACTGTTCAATTCCTGGTATACCGTATTTTGTGTTGTCGCCCAGCTGAGCTCGTCTTTCAACTCACTTTCTATCGGCCTGAACAGCGAAACAGAATCATTGAAGAATAATTCGAACTGCTCGATCCGGGTCTTGTTTTTTTCGCCCAGCCATTGCTTTGTTCCTTCATCCTTGAATTTCTTAAACAGGTTCGTTTTCCTCTCGAAGACGATCTTACCTGAGGTAATTTGTCCCGAAGCCATGTATGTCACGCTACAGATCAATACTGCTAACGTTTGTCGGATATTAAAAGTCATCTTCACTGTCTTTGGTTTTAGTACTGTTGAATTTATAGGTCAGTTTCACAAGGAAATAACGCGTAATGATATTGGTCTTGGAATCGGTAATGACATTGTCCTGCACGGCACGCTGCGCATTGACATTCTGGTTCAGGATGTCATAGGCCTGCAGGCCGAGGATCAGGTTTTCATTCTTCAGGAAAGCCCGTGTAACAGAAGCGTTCCAGATCAGGAAATTGAGATCATACCCGGCAGCACGCTGCGAGTTGATCGTATAAGATGCATCTGACTCGATACCAAACCTGAACGGCAAGGTCCAGCGCATACGCGCCCGGTAGCTTTGCTGCGAATAAGGCTTGTTGCTCGATGAGCTGATCGTACTTGTCGGATCGTTGTAGATGAAATCACCACCGATCGATATTTCGAGCGAATCCGTCTGGAACGTGAAGCCCGTTCCGGCAGATATCTGCAATTCAGTCGTTACGTTCTTTTGTGTATTGATGAAGTTGTTGCTTTTCGAATAACCCATGCTCGCATTCGGCTGGATCTCAAACATTTTGCTTTTGAATGGAATACCCGCACCCATATAGACACTACCATTCAGGTTTCCGTCGACATTTACCGTCCTGGAGGTTGTTCGTCCAAACTGATCGTATGCGATCGAATTGGCAAATGCATTGTCTGTCAGGGAGAAATTTCCACCGGCATATACATATCTGCCCGATAAAGGCTTGTAGGTATTGTAGCTCGTGTTGATCTTGTGTGCATAATTCGGCAACAAATCCGGGTTACCAAGCACAACCCTGTTCGGGTTCGAGTTGTCCGGAACCGGCTGCAACTGGTTGATCGACGGCTGTGCCGACGAAGTTGTATAATTCACTTGCAGGCGTTGATTGGAGGAGAATTTGTAGTTATACCTCAACTTCGGCAAAACATTTGTCACATTCTGGCGAATCGTATTCAGGCTAACCAGGTTGTAATTCTCGATCTGTACATTGCGAACTTTGACACCAACGGCAATGCGTTGCTTTTTTACATCGTAAATCAACTGTGCTCCTGCCATGTTCTGGATTTTCTTGTTTTCGAATCTATTGGTCAGGCTTTCCTCGATGTCCGAATAAGAACCATTCAGATAATTGGCAGCCTGCTTGGATTGCGAACTACTGTTATCGTAAAATTCATAATCGAGCTGCAATTTGAACTTCAGGTTCAAGGGTTCCACGTAGGTTAATTGCGCGGTATGCGATTGCGACAGCGAATTATTGTCCTTTTGCTGATTGATTGTATCGTTGATATCTGTCGTCAGCAGATACCTGTTCAGGGAATAAAGGTTACCGACAGATGTATTTTCCTCATAGCCAAAACGGTAAACTGCCACGAGTTTGCGGTCCTTTTTCTTAAAATCCCGGTGGAGTGTAAATTTCGCATTCAGGCTCGTTCCTTGTGCATCATTGGAATTTTTAACGGCAGTCTGGCGTGCCAGCGTATCTGTTTCGGTAATGAAGCTGGTTTCATCGATGCTATTGATCGTTGAGCTGTTGAGCTTGAGCTTCGGTTCAAACTCGAAACTCGTCAGGGAATCGATGGTCTGCGTCCATTTGATGTTCAACGTATGGCCTTCATTCTTTTTCGTAGCAGAATTGACCTGATCCGTTATGTAGCTCGTATCCGCAAGAAAGTACTGGGAACGGTTTGATTCAATCGATCTCAGACTGTTGTTATCGTACGTATAATTGATTCCCAGTTTCGTTTTCTTGGTAATCTGATCGTTGTAATAGACACCCGTTTTCCACGTCTGCGGAAATCCGTCTGTACTGGCATTGTTCCAGTCCCCGCCAGACCACATATCTTCATCTTCGTCGTAGCTGAAATCGCTCAATCCGTATTTGTAGGCATCCTGCCATTCCAGGCTGGACCGGGTCGTATTAGAACCAAGGGCAAATACAGATATCTTTTGCCGCTGGCTGAATTTATTCGCCAGGAATTCGCCTTCATAAAAACGATTAAAATCTGTCGCAGCGGAAGCTTTTCCAAAATAACCCTTTTTAGCCTCATCTTTTAATTTCAGATCGAGTACCTGGATCTTTTCATCGCTATCCGTGGAGTTTTCATCTTTCTTTTCATATACCTGTACCGATTCAACGCCGCTGGCAGCCAGGTTTTTGGTTGCAATCGTAGGATCGGCTCCAAAGAATTCGTCTCCGTCCACCAATACCTGCGAGATTTCCTTCCCCTGTGAAGTGATTGAGCCGTCGGCATTCACTTTGATACCCGGAAGTTTTTTCAAAAGATCTTCGACCACTGCATTCGGTTTCGTAGCAAATGAATCCGCCACATACACCAATGTATCTCCTTTGTAATAAACCGGATCCTTGTACGCGTAGATAATTACCTCTGCAATTTCCTTACTTTTAGGCGGCAAAGTAACTTTCCGGACAGGGAACAGGTGATTATCCGCGCTACCAAACAAATAGTAGGACTGATCTCCGAATCGGGGATGTGAAACAATCAGCTGCACCGTATCAATCGCAAGATCATTGAAGGCAAAAGCACCTTGTTGATCAGTACGCTGGAAATCAATTAGTACAGAATCTTTGATTCTAATTACCATGGCAACAGCATTTTCCAAAGGTTTCTGGGCGGCCGTGTCCATTACAGTTCCTGATATCTGCATTTTCTGTCCGAAGACGAAACATGGAAATATCAGCAAGACAAGAAGGAGTTGTTGTTTAAAGATCATTCTAAGATTCTTGAAGATTATAACACAAGAATAAGAAGATTCGTTACAGAAGTTACAGAAAGAATGTTGAACCCCTGTTTTTAATTAGATGAGCGGTGATGAACGCTTAAGAGTTTCAGGGGTGCCTGAAGCGGCTACTTTTTCCCCGATGTGTAGTTTGTAGTGTATTTGCGCTTGTTGAATTACTCAACATTGATCCTTTTGATCCTGATCTCCTGATCTGTAATCAACATTACATTGTAAACTCCTTTTTCAAGTTTAGACAGATCGAAGCTAAAGTCACCGGACTTGTCCTGGATGAATGAGCAAAGCAATGCCGCACCTCTCTGATTGGTAATAGAAACGCTTGCATACGGATCGATCGTCCCGGTAACACTTACTGTCAATTGCTTGGAATCAGCTGCGTACTTGGTTACGAAAGTTGTTTCTTTAGAGACAGCACCTTCTTTGTTTTCAGTCTTGTCTTTTTTAGTTTCATCTCCATTGTTAGAAACAGTTGCATTTGCAAAAGAAGTTCCGGTTCCGAGGAAGATCAATGCGATAGTGTAAATTGTTGTTTTCATTTTTATTTGTTTTTTGGTTGTTTGAACGTTAGACATCCCGCACATAAATTTGTTACAACTACATACAAGAAAAAATCGTTTTTCTTTTTTTTACAGAACAAATTTACGCCACAAAACCCTTTAAAAATGAGCAAATTGATCTTTTAATGTATTCATAAAACTAATGTGAAAAAATGTGAAAAAATTCGAAATCATTCCAATGAATTTAACGTTGAAGTAACTTACAAATAATTGTTTGTGCCTCGAAAATAAAAATAAAAAAACCCCGGACAGGTTTAATCTCCGGGGGTAATTGACCGCATATCGTTTAACGGTTTTTGTTGTTTGGTGATAGGTGGAAAAAAGAGAGTGCTAAATACTGATTACATTCCTAACTTCTACTTCAGTTACTTTTCTGGATTTCCCGCTTTTATTCATGTAAGTCCTGTCCACCAATCTCCCTGTAATGGCAATTCGCTTTCCTTTGCCTCCAAATTTTTCGATGAACTGTGCCATATTTCCCCAGGCAAACAAATTATGCCATTCGGCTTTCGTTCCGGGATGATCTGAAGCATTGGTTGCCAGGATAAACCGGGCGACTTTCGCGCCGTTCTGGAAATTGGTAATATGGGCATTCTGTCCCATGTTTCCGATAAGTGTAATCTGATTTCTCATTTTTCTGAAGTATTAAAAGTGAATGCTGCTAAAATGTATTGATCTACAAAACAATGAGATCGTTTATTTCAACCTCGGTGATCAGTTTGCGGTCACCGGTAGTGGTCTTGTAAAACCGGGAGACCAACTTGCCTTCCACGGCCAGGTGCAATCCTTTGACGCCAAACTCTTCCAGGATGATGACCCATTTCCCCCATGCCGTAATCCTATGCCATTGCTTCTTATTGATCGCCTTTCCTGAATCATCCAGGAATGTTTCCTGGGTCGACATAGAGAATTGCGCAATTTTTCTTCCGTTGTTCAATTCTAAAAATTTGGGATCCGAGCTGATTTTCCCAATGAGATTTACGTGATTCATATCCAATAATTTAAATGTTTAATGAACGCCGCCGGCCTTTCAGCCGACGACGTCTTCTAACCTAACTAAACCTAACCTATGAGCATCTATCTGTTTTGTCCGGCTCGATTCTGCCTTACCCGACAAAAACAGGAATTCGTGTATTCGTTTTTTATAAACGCCACCGGTATCTTTTCAACTGGCGGCGTTTCTAACCTAACTAAACCTAACTATGGGAGCATCTATCTGTCGGACTGGTTAGACTCTATTTTACCAGATAACAACAGGAATTCATGTATTTCAATCTCTGTACTGTATCTTTTTTCGCCTGCTTTGGACTCGTAAGAGCGGTTTATGAGCTTTCCTTCCAATGCAACTTCCTGCCCTTTGTCGAGTACCCTGACTATTCGCTCAGCTACTTTCCCCCAGGCTGTGATCTGGTGCCACTGGGTATTATCCTGCCATTTGCCATTTTTGTCTTTGTAGGATTCCCGGGTTGCAATAGAAAAGCGTGTTAATACATATCCGCCTTTCAATTCCTGTGTTTCAGGCTTAGCGCCCAGTCGGCCAATCAAGTTCACTTTGTTTCGTAATGTGTTCATAATCTTGTTTTTGAATGTTTGTAAATCAACTGTTATTCCGTTGTCATTGTTTGACTCTGCAAAGTTGCGGTGTGCTCTCAGGCTTATTTGGTTATTAACTATTTGTATCCGTTTGTTATTCGGTTAAATCCATTTAAAAACGATTTAAACTCTGATTATCAATATTTTAATCAGAAAATTATTTTTCAAATTATTGCGGCCTAATTTTCATTTTTGTGTTTGCATACCAATATTTATGTTCTTCGATGGCTAATCGGTATCTTTTTCTAAATTTGATAGAGATAATTATGTATCGAGAATGGATATAGAGCACATACGGGAGATTTGCACGAAAATGGCAGGGGTGACTGAAGAAATCAAATGGGGTCATGATCTGGTATTCATGGTGGGTGGTAAAATGTTCTGCGTGGTGGGACTGGATGAATTGCCTACACCTGCTGCATTCAAGGTAAAAGAAGAAGAATTTCCAGAAATGAGCCAGCGTGCAGGTTTCAAGCCTGCACCTTATGTGGCAAAATACAAATGGGTCCGCGCAGAAGACATACGCGTATTCTCAAAGGCTGAATGGGCACATTATCTGACGCAGTCCTATACGCTTGTCAGCGAAAAATTATCGGCTAAAATCAAAAAAGAAATCGCTTGCCTATGATTTCTCCGTATCAGAAAGTTCGTATCCCTGTTATTACAGGCTTTGTTGTATCGTTCCTGCTTTTTATCGTTACGAACTGCACATGCAATCCTGATACAGACAGAAAAAATGAAAGCATCCCGCAATTGTGGATTACCACGGATACAGTTATCGGAAAGGAAAAGAAAACGGATTGCCGCATCCTGTATACTGAAAATGGAGATACAATTATACGCGCCGGAAAAATCAAATACAGGGGCGCTTCTTCCGGGAAATATCCGAAACATTCGATGTCATTGGAGCTGGAAAACAAAAATTCCCTGGGGAAACTACCTGCCGATAAAGACTGGATCTTAAATGCGAATTATATCGACAAAACAATGATGCGCCACAAATTATGCTTCGATCTCTTTCGCGAAATGAATCCCCACCACATTGTGGCCAGCTCAACTTATATCTGGGTTACCGAAAATAATGCGTCACAAGGACTCTATGTTTTGATGGAAGAAATTGACAAATCAAAAACCGGACTTAATAAAAAGGATCCTCAGGCCATGCTTTTCAAAGAGCCGGCGTTGTTTTACAGAGATTCCGTCCCAACGAACGCAGATTCGGATTTCTTCCATCAGAAATTTCCAAAACCCTCTAAAAGCGATAAAACGGCATACCTCAGCAGTTTTCAGCAGTTCCTATTGAAAGCCAGCGAAGAAGACTTTTCCCAGCAAATTCATACGTGGGTCGACCTGGACAACATCATCGACTGGCACATCCTCCTGCTATTCTCGAACAACCAGGATGGCCTGCTTAAAAATTTCTACCTGTACAAACTGAATTCGGATACACCTTTCCGCATTATTCCCTGGGATTATGATCATTCTTTCGGTCGCGATGGAGACAATACGTTAAATATGCTGAAACGCAATATCCGATGCGAAGACAATCTGTTACTGCACAGGCTCATGAACAATCCGAAGCTGAATTACAAAACACTTTTGTTCAACAGGTGGAAGGAATTGCGCGCAAAAGGTACCATCTCCTTGAAAAATATTCAAAAACACATCCGGGCGAATGAGCTCGTAATTCATAATTTTAGGGCTGCAAATGAAAAATTATGGCCTACCGACGATTTGAAATTCTACAAGGACAAAAATAATTATCGCCAGGAACTGAAGTTGATCGAACGTTATACCCAATTGCGCATCGCATTCTTGGATGATTATTTGATGCAATTAAGTAAACCCCATTGAAAAAAAACCCAATTTTGTACCCAAAAACAATTCTCATGAAAAACATTCTATTGCCTGCCTGTACAGTATTGATCCTTGGCTTGTCCGCATTTACTTTTCACTATACCACGCAAGCCAAAATCGGGAATGACTACGTCTTAGCCTTCAGCAGCGAAGATGTGACCGGAGTTTTCACGAAAATGAAAGGCGACATAGTATGGGATGCCAATAACCTGGCAAATTCCAAATTCAACCTGGCTGTGGAAGTAAGTTCCATCAATACAGGAAATGGACTGAAAAACAAACATGCGAAAGCAGACAATTGGTTTGACGCCAAAAAATATCCGAAGATCGAATTCATAACTTCAAAAATCGAAGCGAAGGAAGAAGCTTTTGTTGCACAGGGTATACTGACAATGCACGGTATTTCAAAAGAAATGTCCATTCCATTTAAGTACGAGAAAACAGCTTCCGGTGGAAATATCAAATCTACTTTCGATGTAGACAGGACTGAGTTTAAAATTGGTGAAAAAGAAGCGAAAGTATCCAAGATCATGCATTTGGATGTCCTTATACCAATCGTACAATAAGAAAAGGAAGATCATTGAGGCCATTGCGGATGCAATGGCTTTTTTGTTTACGCGGATTGCATTTTATTCCACTTCAAGATTAAAGCTACCGTTCATCACGAGCTTTCCGTCAATCGGATTGGCGCTTCCTGGCACTTTTAAGCCTTTGATCTTCGTCGTCTGTCCTTTCGTTAACAGATCGACAATTTGTTTATCCGTTAGTTGCTTTCCGAGGATCTCAAACGGAAGCTTAAACCCGCAAACCTTGAAATTCGCACATCCGTAAGCGGAATTCCCTTTCATGAGCAAGTGTTCGTTGCATTTCGGGCATTTCATGGATTCTACCGAAACCACTTCTTTAGGCGCGCGCGGCTTGGGTTCTTTTTTAACTTTTTCGGGCTCCACCGGCTTATCGGGCGCGATCGTAATGATTCGGCGCGTATTGAAGATTACTTCGTTGGTCAGATCGACCACCATCTGGATCAATTCCTGCTTGAATGTTTCCGGAGCATACTCTCCTTTTTCGATCAGACGCAGCTTGCGCTCCCAGTCTCCTGTCAATTCCGCACTCTTCAGCAGCTCGTTCTGGATCGTATCGATCAGGTCAATCCCGGTTTGCGTCGCGATCAGGTTCTTTTTCTTCTTCTCAATGTATTTCCGCCTGAAAAGTGTCTCGATGATATTCGCACGCGTCGAAGGGCGGCCAATGCCATTGTCTTTCAATAATTCGCGCATTTCCTCGTCCTCCACCTGTTTGCCGGCGGTTTCCATCGCGCGCAGCAGCGTTGCTTCGGTATATGGCTTCGGCGGTGAGGTTTTACCCTGGTGCACTTTGGGTTCGTGCGGACCGCTTTCCCCTTTTTCGAAATGCGGCATTACCTTTTCTTCTTCGGCTGCTTCTTTCCGGGTTGTTTCATTCGCAAAGACCTCACGCCAGCCTGGTTCGATGATCTGCTTTCCGGTAGTTTTGAATTCCACCTGTCCGACCTTGCCTAAAACAGTTGTATTCGACACTTTACACTCCGGGTAAAAAGCAGCGATAAAACGGCGTGCGATCAGGTCATAAATGTGCTGCTCCGGCGGTGTGATCCCCGAAGGAACAATTCCTGTCGGGATGATCGCGTGGTGATCCGTAACCTTCTTGTCGTCGAAGACCGTTTTGGATTTCGGGATTGGTTTTGCGAGTACAGGTGCTGTGAGCTGACTGTAATATTTCATGCCCTGCAAAATATTCGGGATCTTCGGGTGCAGGTCTTCAGACAAATATGTGGTGTCCACCCTTGGATAGGTCACAAATTTCTTCTCATACAGGCTCTGAATGTATTTCAGCGTTTCTTCCGCGGAGTAGCCGTATTTGCGGTTTCCTTCCACCTGTAGCGAAGTCAGGTCAAACATTCTTGGATTGCCTTCTTTTCCTTCCTTCTGTTCAAAGGACGTGATCTCAAACAAATGTTCCTTCAGATATGCCAATCCTTTTTCAGCCTTTTCGACATTGCGGATGCGATCGATGGTCGCCGTGAATTCAGTTTCACGGTAGGTTGTTTTCAGTTCCCAGTATTCTTCGACAATGAACGCGTCCATTTCTTTCTGACGTTGCACAAGCATCGCGAGGGTCGGTGTTTGCACGCGGCCGATGGACAAAGTCGCCTTGCCCTGTCCGAATTTCTTCGTAAACAGGCGCGTTGCATTCATGCCAAGCAACCAGTCTCCTATCGCGCGGGCACTACCTGCTGCATACAGATTGTTGTACTGATCGCCATCGCGCAGCTTCTGAAAACCTTCGCGGATCGCTTCTTCGGTCAGCGAGGAAATCCAAAGCCTTTTGATAGGAACAGCACATTTGGCCTTCAGCAAAACCCAGCGCTGGATCAATTCTCCTTCCTGTCCGGCATCCCCGCAGTTGATGACTTCTTCACAGTTTTGCACCAAACGCTGAATGACATGAAATTGCTTCTGAACGCCGCTATCTTCCATGACCTTTACGCCAAAGCTAGAAGGAATCATCGGCAGGTCTTCGAGTCGCCAGTATTTCCACTTTTCGACATAATCGTGTGGTTCTTTCAGCGTGCATAGATGTCCGAATGTCCAGGTTACCTGATAGCCATTGCCCTCATAATACCCGTCCTTGCGTTGTTTCGCGCCGAGTACTTCCGCAATATCCCTGGCCACACTGGGCTTTTCAGCTATACAAACTTTCATCTATTTTTCTCCAAAGCGGAAAATCCGCACACCTTATTTGTTATTGACTACCTCTGATGTATTGAATGCAATCCCGCAAATTTACCGCTTTACATAGTGCTTCACGACAAAACCTGCTTCGTGTTTTTGATCTGCCGGATATTCGAGCAAGGTCTTTATTTCCCACTGATCTTCATCGATGGGCGAAAAAAAAGTATCCGCACCAAATGCTTTTTGAACATAGGTAACAAACATTTCTTCGACCACACCCTTCTCCAGGGCCTCTTTGAAAATTTGTCCGCCGCCGATGATGAATACCGTGCGTGCCGTTTCGTTCTTATAATGTTCCAGGCAATCCTCGAGGGAAGTAAAAACAGGACAACCCGGCGCATCGTATGCCGCATTTCTGCTGAGTACCGCATTTTCGCGGTTCGGCAAAGGTCTGAAACGTTCCGGAATGGATTCATAATTCTTACGTCCCATGACCACAATGTGCCCGCTGGTTGTCTCTTTGAAAAATTGCATATCGCGTGGCAGACTCCACATCAGGTCGTTGTTCTTCCCGATACCGGATTCTGCATCCACA
>Ga0247806_10000022_pt1 | contig 95608 bp, 99 predicted proteins | sample UWRJL059202B1_FD_179935 | JGI IMG/M metagenome (GOLD analysis project Ga0247806, IMG submission 179935) | Plant litter microbial communities from Arlington Agricultural Research Station in Wisconsin, United States - UWRJ-L059-202B-1 | ecosystem: Environmental > Terrestrial > Plant litter >... | reverse complement strand
ACCTCACCAAGGTCTGGCCGCACGCGGACTTCCCGCTGATCAAGGTGGGCACGCACACCCTCAACCGCAACCCGGGCAACTTCTTCGCCGAGATCGAGCAGGCCGCGTTCTCGCCGGCCAACCTGGTCCCCGGCATCGCGGCCAGCCCCGACAAGATGCTCATGGCGCGCATCTTCTCCTACCCGGATGCGCAGCGCTACCGCGTGGGCACCAACTACAACCAGCTGCCGGTGAACGCCCCCATCTCGCCGGTGAACAACTACTCGCAGGATGGTGCAGCCCGGTACTCCTTCAACGACGCCAGCGCGCCGGTCTACGCGCCGAACTCGTTCGGCGGCCCCGTCGCCGATGAGGCCCTCGCCGGCGACGGCAGCTGGGAGAACGACGGTGCACTGGTTCGTGCCGCCGCCACCCTGCGCTCCGAGGACAGCGACTTCGGCCAGGCGGGCACCCTTTACCGCGACGTCTTCGACGACGCGGCCAAGGCCCGTTTCCTCGACACCATCACCGGTGCCGTCGGCGGCGTCACTCACCCGGAGATCAAGGAACGCGCCATCCAGTACTGGACCAACGTCGACGCCACCCTCGGTGCCAGCCTGCGGCTGAACCTGGCCGGCGACGCCGAGGCCACCTCCGCCAACGTGGCCGCCGAGCCCGTCGGCGTGGGCGAGTAACACCAGCATTACCCAGCTTCACCCGCATCACGGACCGCGCGGCCGGCCTCACCCGGCTGCGCGGTCCGGCACGACCCCCGGCACGACCCCCGGCACGACCCCCTGCACGACCCCCAGCACGCGTCCAATGAAGCTCTGCGTCGAACCCGCACCACCGACAGGAGCATCATGAATTCCTACATCAGCACGCCGAACACCCGCGCCGTCGAACCGGCCGGCTATGTCAGCACCGGACGCCCCGCCGCGACCCCCACCGGCTACGTCAGCACCGCCACCCGCCGCCGCGGCGCCGGCAGCTACGTCAGCACCGAATGGGTCAGGGCCGCCTAACGATTCCCTTTGAATCGGCACCCGCCGGGGAGACCCGGCGGGTGCAATGAAGGGTAGGCATGCCATACTTAGGCCATGCTTACATCGACAGTCGCTTCCGCGCCGGCCCCCGCACGCGTGCGGGCACCGCGCCCCAGCTACCGCCCGTTCGCAGTGTCCGTCGCGCGGGTGCAACGACTGTCGACGAACTTCACCCGGGTCACCTTCACCGGCCCCGACCTGCACAAATTCGGCACCGCCGGCCTCGACCAGCGCATCAAGATCGTGCTGCCGCTGCCGGGCGTCGGCGTCTCCTCCTTCCCGCAGCACGAGGCCTGGTACGAGGCCTGGCGCGACTTGCCCGACGAGCACCGCAACCCGATCCGCACCTACACTGTGCGCCACGCCCGCCCCGCACAGCGTGAGGTCGACATCGACTTCGTCACCCACGGTGACGCCGGGCCCGCCTCCCGCTGGGTGCGCGCCGCCATCGTCGGCGACGAGGTCGCCATCGTCGGTCCCCTCGCCGACGGCGACAACCCGGCCGTAGGCATCGAATGGGCCCCGGGCAACGCCAACACCGTCCTGATCGCGGGCGACGAGACCGCAGCTCCCGCGATCTGCGCCATCCTCTCCGCGCTGCCCCGCGATGCCCGCGGCTGCGCCTACATCGAAGTCCCGGAATCCGGCGACGCCCACGACACCTTCGCCCCCGTCGGGGTCACCGTCACCTGGCTGCCCCGCAACGGCGCCGGCCACGGCTCCGCGCTCGAGAACGCCGTGAAGGGCTGGACCGCCCGCTTCATCACCGCGCACGCCTCCGGCGCCGACCTTCCCGACATCGACGTCGATGAGAGCATCCTCTGGGAGGTCCCGGACGGGTCAGCGCTCGACGGTGAGCTCTACGCCTGGCTGGCCGGCGAAGCGAGCGTGATCAAGCGCCTGCGCCGATTCCTCGTCTCCGACGTGGGTATCGATCGTCGCCAAGTGGCCTTCATGGGCTACTGGCGCGACGGCCGCGCCGAGCACGCCTAGTCCCACTCCGCCCGGTCTCAGCCGGCAGGGTCGGTACGGGGAGTGACCGGCTGTGCCTTCCGGACGGGCCGGCGCTTTCGTAGGTAGCCGCCCTTCTCGAGGCCCGCCTCGATCTCGAACCGGTTCTTCAGCGGGTCACGCCCGGCGAGCAGGTACAGCAGCGGGAAGAGCATGCCGTAACGCTGCCACTGCACCTTGTGCACGGCCTCGTGCTCGAGCACATCCGCCGACACGTTCTGGTTGGTGAGATAACACGCGCCCACACACGATCCGCCCCGGCCGAACGACCACGCGGGCAGGCCGCGGAAGACGAAGAGACCGTTTCGCCGTTCGACCCGGCCGGTGCTCCAGATCGCGCCCCAGACCAGGCCGACCGCGGTGGCGTACAGGTAGCCGGCCCGGCTGACCGGTGAGTCGATCAGCAGCCGACGCATCAGAAGCCCCGGTCGCTCTCGGCCGGCGGTCGGCCGTAGGTCTCCAGCAGGCGCAGCCAGACCTCGCTGAGGGTGGGGTAGCTGGGCACCGCGTGCCAGAGCCGGCTGATCGGCACCTCGCCGACCACGGCGATCGTGGCCGCGTGCAGCAGTTCGCCCACCCCGGCGCCCACGAACGTGACGCCGAGCAGCACCTCGGTGTCGAGGTCGACGATGGCGCGGGCCTGGCCGGTGTAGCCATCGGCGAGCACGCTCGCACCGGCCACACTGCTGAGGTCGTAATCCAGCACCCGGGTGCGGAAGCCGGCCTTCTCGGCCGCTGCGGCGGTGAGCCCCACCGACGCCACCTCGGGGTCGGTGAAGGTGACCTGCGGCACGGCGGCGTGGTCGGCGGTGGCGACGTGGGTGCCCCACGGGGCGTCGTCCACCACATGCCCGGCGGCCCGGGCGGCGATCACGTCGCCGGCCGCGCGGGCCTGGTACTTGCCCTGATGGGTGAGCAGGGCGCGGTGGTTGATGTCGCCGGCGGCGTACAGCCAGTCCCCGGCCAGGGCGGCGGAGTCGCCCGTGACCAGCAGGGTGTCGTCCACGCCCACCCAGTCACCCGGGGTGAGGCCCACGGTTTCCAGGCCGATGTCCTGGGAGCGCGGGCTGCGGCCGGTGGCCACGAGCACCTCGTCGGCGGTGACGGTGCGGCCGTCGGCGAGCACCAGGGCCACCTGCCCGGTCTCGGTGCGCCGGGCGGCGGTGGGGCTCGCGTCGCTGAGCACGGTCACACCGGCGTCGGTGAGCGCGGCGCCCACCAGGTCGCCGGCGAACGGCTCCTGGTCGCGCAACAGCGAGCTGCGCACGAGGAGAGTCACCTCCACGCCGAGCGACCGGTACGCGGCGGCCATCTCCACGGCGACGACGCCTCCGCCGATGATCGCCAGGTGACCGGGCAGATCGGTGACGGCGGTCGCGTCCCGGCTGGTCCACGGTGCAACGTCGGCGAGGCCGTCGATGTCGGGCAGCAGCGCGTCGGAGCCGGTGCTCAGGACCACCGCGTGGGTGGCGGTCACGACGACCGGGCCATCCGCCGTCTCCACGGTGACCTGGCGCACGCCGCTGAGCCGGGCGTGGCCGCGCAGCAGGTCGATGCCGGCGGAGTCGAGCCAGCTCACCTGACTGTCGTCCTTCCAGTCGTGGGTGAACTCGGTGCGGCGCTTGAGCACCGCCGCCACGTCGAGCTGCCTGGTGACGGCCTCGGCGGCGCCGGCCACCCGGCGGGCGGCGGCCAGGGCCGCACCGCTGCGCAGCAGCACCTTGGAGGGCATGCACGCCCAGTACGAGCACTCCCCGCCGACGAGTTCGGATTCGACGATGAGGGTGCTCAGGCCCCCCTGCACGGTGCGATCGGCCACGTTCTCACCGACGGGGCCGGCTCCGATCACGATGACGTCATAGCTGCGGGTGGCGGATGTCGTGGCGGTGGTGGTGGCTGTCGAGGGCTGGCTGCTGGATGTCGAGGTCGCGTCGCTCATCTCGGCAGCCTACCGACCGTTCCCGGGAACAATCCAGAGTGCGCCGGCCGAGGCACTCTGAGGCGCGCTGCGTCGACATCCGCCAAAATGCCCCTTCAGCGCCCCCCAAGGGGCATTCTGCGGCAAGTCGGCGAGAAGTCGCTCGCCGACTTCTGCCAAAGTGCCCCTTCAGCGCCCTCCAAGGGGCCCTTTCCGGCAAGTCGGCAACGCACTGCTGCGACTGCGCTGCGGCGGCATCTGGCGACTTGCCACTTCACGCCCATTCCCGCACGTCAGGGGGGCGGGAACTGGTGTCTCATCGATGTTCGCGCCGGTGAGTCGCCAGTTCGCGCCCATTGAGACCGTTCGACAGGGCGCCAAGTGGCAACTCACCGGGTGGCGGTGGTGCGGATGGCGCGGTCAGCGGCCTTCGAACTCGGCGGGGGTGCGCGAGAGGAACGCCTCCATGCCGATGCGCGCATCCGTGGAGGCGGCCAAGCGGGCCAGGGCGGGCTGCAGCTCGGCCTCAGCCGCCGACTGGCCGTCGCGGAGGGCGGTGCGGGCGCTGGCGAGGGTGGCCTGCACGGCCAGCGGAGCCTGCGCGGCGATGCGTTCGGCCAGCTCCAGGGCGCGGTGCAGTTGGCGGCCGTCCGGCACGATCTCCTGCACCAGGCCCATCCGGTGGGCTTCGCGGGCGTCGAAGAGGTCGCCGGTGAGCAGCCAGCGCATGGCGTTGCCCCAGCCGGCCGCGCGGGGGAACCGGATGGTGGCCCCGCCGAACGGCAGGATGCCCCGGCTCACCTCGATCTGGCCGAAGCGGGTGGATTCGGCGGCGACGACGATGTCGCTCGCCAGCATCAGCTCGATGCCCAGGGTGAGGCAAGTGCCCTGCACCGCGATGACGACGGGCTTGCTCAGTGCGGTGCCGTCGACCTGCCACGGGTTGATGCCACCCTCCGGCACAATCTCGAGCCCGTTCGGGCCGAGCCGGGGGCCCACATCGGCGAGGTCGAGCCCGGCCGTGAAGTGGTCGCCGAGAGCGTGCACCACACCCACCCGCAGGTCGGGGTCGCGCTCCAGCAGGCCGTAGGCGAGCGAGAGTTCCTGCAGCATGGCGAAGTCGGCCGCGTTGCGCTTCTCCGGCCGATTCAGCCCGATGAGCAGCAGGTGTCCCCGCCGTTCGGTCACGACGCGTAATTCGTCCACGGTTTCTCCTAAAAAACATCCCGCGAGCCGTGAGAAAAGCACCAAAAACCCGGGGTTTTCGGGGCCCAGCTCACGGCTCGCGAAGAGGGGCTAGCGGGTAAGCGCGCTGATGATGCGCAGGATGCTGGGCAGGTCGTCGTTCGCGGCCTCGGGGGAGGACGGCGCGAAACCCGCGATGGTCGCGCCGGCCAGGGTGAATTCGGCACGCAGCGCCATGATCGACGCGGTGAGGGTCTCCACGGCCAGGCCGAACGGGTAGATGTTCGACAGGCCCACGATGGTCGCCGGGTCGAGCACGTCCAGGTCGATGTGCAGGTAGATGTGGCCGGCCCCGGTGCGTTTCACCGCGGCGACCAGGGCATCCGGGGTATCCAGGTTCTCCACCGGTACCAGCGGGATCCCCTGTTCGGTGATGAAGACGTCTTCGGCCGGGTCGATGTCACGCACACCGGCCAGCACCACCCGGTCGCCGGCGAGGCGGGTGTCCGCGTCCAGGGCCAGACCGTCGACGCCGTCGCCGAGGATTGCGCGCAGCACCATGCCGCCGAAACCCCCGGACTGCGACGACTCGTTGGTGTGCAGGTCGGGGTGGGCGTCGAACCAGACCAGGACGATGTCACCCGGATGCTGGCGGGACGCGTGCTCGACAGCGCCGCAGGAGACACCGCAGTCACCGCCGATGGTGAGCACCGGTTCGGTGCTGGTGCGCAGCACGGCCAGCTGCCGGTCACGCACGGTCAGTAGGGAGGAATACCGGTGCACCCCCGTGTCCAGCGCATCGCCGGCCTCCGCCGGAACATCGACGGGGTAGGTCACCGAGAAGGGCAGGTCGCCCTTGATCGCCTCCGCTCCGTCGACGAGGCGCATAGCGCGCGGTGAAACCGAACCTTGCCACTGCGGGACGACCACGTAGTTGGGGGACACCCCCTCAGTATGCTCCTGTGCCCCGGCCCGGCGCATCCGTCAGTTCGGCGACCGGACTCACACCGCCTGGGGCATGTCGCGGTAACGGATGGCGGCGCTCACGGCCTCCCGCAGCTCGAACTCGGCCAGGCGCGGGCCGTAACCCGGGGTGTCGCGCTGGATGCGCCAGCCCTCGTTCAGCGGGCCGAGGTCCACGGTGTCGAAGCCGAAGGTGTCCAGCAGTGCGGTGACGGTCTCGCGGGCCTCGGGGTCGTTCCCGGCGATGACCAGCGCGCGGCGGTCCTCGGTGCCGACGGGCAGGCCATCCGTCGTCAGGTCGGCGGCGTAGATGTGGTTGAACGCCTTCACGACCCTGGCGTCCGGCAGCAGGTCCTGCAGCAGTTCGGCGGTGGTCGTGGTCTCCTCGTCGAGTGCGACGATGGCGCCGTCCCGCTCCGGATAGTAGTTGTTCGTGTCGATCACGAGCTTGCCGGCCAGTTCCGCCAGCGGCAGCGTGTCGATCTGGTGCAGCGGGATGGTCACGATGACCAGGTCGCCGGCCGCGGCGGCCTCGGCGGGGAGCGCGGCACGGGCGTGCTCACCGAGCTCCTCGACCAGCCCCTCGAGGGTGGCCGGGCCGCGGGAATTGCTCACCACGACGTCGTATCCATGAGCCACGCCGAGGCGGGCGAGCTGGCTGCCGATGTTACCTGCACCGATGATTCCGAGAGTAGTCATGTGGTTGACACTACAGAACGGCCACGGGAGTCTCCCATGGCCGTTCTGGATGACTTAGATGAAAAGGAGGTGCGTTACTGCTCGATCGAGGAGGGTGTGCCGGCCTTGAGCGCTGCGAGGCGGGCATCCACCTCGGTGAGCTCGCCGAGGTCGTCAAGGCTCTCGAACTGCGCGTCCAGGCTGGATGCGGCGAGCTCGCTGGCGCCGCGCACCTTGGCTTCCTCGCGGCGGATCTTGTCTTCGAACCGGCTGACCTCGCTGGTCGGATCCAGGATGTCGATGCTCTTCACCGCATCCATCACCTGCGACTGCGCGGCAGCGGTCTTGGACCGGGCGATCAGTTCGCTGCGCTTGGAGGTGAGCTGGTTCAGCTTGGTCTTCATGGTGTTGAGACCGGTCTTGAGCTGCTCGACGATGGCGCTCTGGCTCGCGATCTGCGGCTCGGCGGCCTTCGCCTCGTTCTCGCTGGTGAGCTGACGGCCCAGCGCCACCTTGGCGAGGTTGTCGAACTTGTCCGCGTCGACGGTGTTGCCCGCCGTGCGCAGTTCGTCGGCCTTGCGGCTGGCGGCCAGGGCCTTCCGGCCCCACTCGCCGGCGGCCTGCACGTCTTCGCGGTGATCGTCTTCGAGCATCCGCAGGTTGCCGATGGTCTCGGCGATCGCGCTTTCGGCGTCGGCGATGCTGTTGGTGAAGTCCCGCACCATCTGGTCGAGCATCTTCTGGGGGTCTTCCGCGGAGTCCAGCAGGGCGTTGATGTTCGCCCTGGTGAGCTGGGCGATGCGGCCGAAGATCGACTGCTTGGTCATGTGAGTGTCCTTTCGAAGGGGTCAACGCTAAGAAACTACCGCGTTCACCTTCAGATGTGCCTGTGTGACTTCGGGTCCGGCCGGGATCGATATTCGACGGATAGTGTGTGTTCACACCCGCAAAACGCCCAGCCGAACCTGTCGAGGATCATCACCATGCCGACCCCCCTGAGCCTGACGATTGTGCCGGGCATCAACGACTCCAACGAGAAGCACTGGCAGACCCGCTGGCAGGCGACGCAGACGGATGCCGTGCGCATCCGCCCGGACTCGTGGGACGAGCCCGACCTGGAGAACTGGGTCGCCGCCGTGGATGCCGCCGTCGGCTCGCCGGACACGCTCATCGTGGCGCACAGCCTGGGCTGCCTGGCCGCCGCGACCTGGTTGGCCCGAAACCCCGGCCGGGTGCGCGGCGCCCTGCTGGTGGCCCCGCCCGACCGGTTCGGCGCGGGCTTCCCCGCCGCCGCCCCGAGCTTCAGGGCCGCGGAGCCCACCGGGCTGGGTGTCCCCGCGCTGGTGGTCGCCAGCGCCAACGACCCGTTCTGTCCCCTCGGCACGGCGCGCGGCCTGGCGGCCGCATGGGGCGCCGGGTTCGTGGAGGTCGGCAGTGCCGGGCATATCAACGCCGCCAGCAAGCTCGGCGCCTGGCCGGCCGGCCGCGCCATCCTCGACGAGTTCGCCCAGAGCCTGGCTGGAATGGTGCGCTGATGACCGATCCGGATGTGCTCACCCGCCAGACCGTCGACCTGCTGCGCGACCTCATCCGCAATGCCTGCGTGAACGACGGCACTCCGGACTCCGGCGGTGAGATCCGGAGCGTCCGCACCCTCGAAGGGTTCTTCGCCGGGTCCGGGCTCGAGATCGAGGTTGTGGAGCCGCATCCCGGGCGGGCGTCGCTGATTGCGCGCATCCGCGGCACCGACAGGGACGCGCCGTCGCTCGCCCTGGTCGGCCACATCGACGTCGTCCCCGTCGACCGCGACGGCTGGAGCCGGGACCCGTTCGGCGCCGAACTGGTCGACGGGGAGATCTGGGGCCGCGGCGCCCTGGACATGCTTTACCTCACCGCCAGCTACGCCGTCGTGATCCGGGACCTCGCCACCGGGCCGTTCCGCCCGCGCGGCGACCTGATTTTCGCGGCGGTCGCTGATGAGGAGAGCGGCAGCGTCTGGGGCGTCGGCTGGCTCACCGAACACCGGCTCGACCTGATCGACGCCGATTTCGTGCTCACCGAATCCGGCGGGGCTCCCGTGGGCGTGCGGCCGTCGATCACCACCACGGTGGGGGAGAAGGGCATCGCCGGCCGACGCCTGGTGGTGCACGGCACGCCGGGGCACGGTTCAGCGCCGTGGGGTGCGCGCAATGCTGCCGTCACGGCGGCGGAGGCCGTGGTGCGGCTGGCCCGCTTCGAGGCGCCCGTGCAGATCACCGACGACTGGCGGCACTACGTCACCGTGCTCGGCCTGCCCGCCGAGCTCTCCGCCCGGCTGGTCGACCCGGCCCGCATCGATGGCGCCGTGCACGAACTGGGCAGCCTGGCCGGTTTCGCGCACGCGTCCAGCCACACCACCATTTCGCCCAACATCGTGCAGGCCGGCGAGAAGCGCAACGTCATCCCGTCGCTGGCCACCGTCGAACTGGACATCCGGGTGTTGCCCGGCATTGACGCCGCCGACGTCGACGCCTACCTGCGGCACGCCCTCGGAGAGCTGATGGTGGACATCGACATCGTCGGCGTCACCTTCGAAGCTGCCACCCGCTCACCGGTCGACACCCCGCTGTTCGCCGCGCTCAGCTCGGCCGTGGCCCGCGCCTACCCCAACGCCGACCTGCTGCCGGTGCTCAGCGTCGGCGGTTCCGACGCCCGGTTCTACCGGCGTCGCGGCATTCCTGCCTACGGTTTCGGCCTGCTCAGCCCGCGCTGGGACTACGGCACCTTCCGGATGCTGTTCCACGGCAACGACGAACGTATCGACGTCGACTCGATCGCCCTCACCGTCGCCGCCCTGGACTTCACGGTGCGCGAGGTGCTCGGATGAGCGAGACCGAAACGAACGGGACCGTGCAGATCGTCGAGGTCGACTGGGCCGACCCGCGGGCCGTCTCACTCCGCGCGGCCATGGACGAAGAGATCATGCCGCGGTACGCGGATCGCTTCGAGGACCCGGATCCGGAGAGTGAAACTGCTCGCGCGGCGGCGTTCGCCATCGACCCGGACACCATGGTGGTCACCCTGATCGCCACGGTCGGAGGGGTACCCGCGGCGCACGCCGCCCTGCGCATGCTCGGTACGGAATATGAGCTCAAACGTCTGGTCACCCTGCCGGAGTACCGCGGCCGCGGCCTGAGTAAGGCGCTGATCCGCACGGTGGAGGCCGCCGCCGCCGACCGCGGCGCGGCCCGGCTGATCCTGCAGACCGGCGACCGGCAGCCCGAGGCCGTGCGCCTCTACGAACACCTCGGCTACCGGCCCATCCCCATCTACCCGCCGTACCAGGCGATCTCCTTCTCCCGATGCTACGAACGGATGCTGCCCGCATGACCACCCGCGTCGACACCCTCATCCTCGGCGGCGGCGCCATGGGGTCGGCCGCCGCATGGGAGCTCGCCCGGCGCGGCCGCGACGTGACCCTGCTCGAGCGATTCGCGCCCGGTCACACCAACGGTGCCTCACACGGCCAGTCCCGCAACTTCAACCTCAGCTACGCCGACCCCACCTACGTGGGCATGCTCGTCGAGGCGCTGCGGCTGTGGCGCGAACTCGAGGACGACACCGACACCCGGCTGCTCGAGCAGGTGGGTCTGGTCAACCACGGTCAGGGCCAGCGGTTCGCCGAGGTGCACGCCGCCCTCAGCGCGGTGGGATTCGACCCCGAACTGCTCTCCGTCGACGCCGCAGGGGAGCGCTGGCCCGGCATCCGGTTCGACACCGAGGTGCTGTACACGCCGGAGGCCGGCCGGTTGAACGCGAACGCGTCGGTCGCCGCGCTGCACCGGGCCGCGGCCCGGCACGGCGCCCGGATCGAACACAACCTGCCCGCCACCGGCATCACCGTGCGAGGCGACGACAGCGTGGTCGTGGACACCGACAGCGAACAGTTCGAGGCGCGCCGGGTGATCGTCACCCTCGGTGCGTGGACCAGTTCGCTGCTCGAGGGGGTGTTGCCGCTGCCGCGCCTGGTGGTCACCCAGGAACAGCCCGCGCACTTCGCCGCGCTCGACACCAGCTTCGTCTGGCCGGGCTTCAACCACGGCTACCGGCCGGGTACCCCCGGGTACGAGTACTGGCACTCCCCGGTGTACGGAATGCACACCCCCGGCGAGGGGATCAAGGCAGGGTGGCACGGCGTGGGCCCGGTCGTCGACCCCGACCACCGCGACTTCACCTCTGAGCCCGAGCAGCTGCTGGCGCTGCGCCGCTATGCCCGTGAGTGGCTGCCCGGCGCCGACCCCGACACCTTCACCGAGATCAGCTGCACCTACACGACCACCCCGGACTCGAACTTCGTGCTCGACCGCCGCGGCCCGGTGATCGTGGGCGCCGGCTTCTCCGGTCACGGTTTCAAGTTCACGCCCACCGTCGGCCGGATCCTCGCCGACCTGACGGTCGACATCCCCGCACCACCCCTGTTCGCCCTGAACCGCTAGCCCGCCGCTCACTCCGGTGAGTTGCCACGTGACGCCCCCTCACGGGTTCGCAAGGGGCGCCAACTGGCATCTCGCTGCCGACGCGGGGCGGGTCAAATGTTGTAGTTCTTGACCGATTCCCGGATGGCTCCAGCGTGCAGGTAGATGTCGTCGAGTGAGCCGATGGCGTGGCGCGTTTCCACCTTGTCCTTGTCGAAGACGCCGAGGTATTTCTGCTTGACCCCGTTGAAATGCAGCCGCGCGATCGGCTTGCGGTTGTTGTCGTCGAGCAGCACCGCAAAGTAGGACTTCGCATCCCGGTGCATCACCCGTTGCGGCTTGACCTCGCTGCAGGCGATGGCTTTCACAATCTGGTACCCCTCGAGTTCTTCCGGGGTTGTCTCGATCTCGGTGTCCCGGTCGAGATCCTCGGCGGCGACTGGCTGGCTGGTGAGCCCCACAGCTTCCGCAGAGGTGGGCAGGGGTGAGAACGCAGTCGTGCCGAGTGCCGTCTTCAACCGATCGTTCACCTGGTCGTTGAGAAACTGCTTCGTCGCCTTGGTGACGAGCGAGGTGAACTGTTCTCTCACCTTCTGCGTGAAGGCCCCGTCATAGACGCGGGTGGTGAAGAACCGGATCCACTCGTCCTGGGGCTCCTTGAACTGGGCGGCGATGGTTCGCTTGATCTGGCCGATGTACTTGAGTTCCTCGGCGGCGTTGATGATTGAGTCGAGGTCGAAAACATCTTTGGTGAGCTTGCGCAGTTCGGGCAGAAGCGTCTCATCGATGTCCAACAGGTCGAGAACCAGGAAGGGCTTGTCGTCCATACGGTTCGGCGCGTCGAGGTCGGTGTAGAACTGGTAGGTCTCGCCGTTGGTAAGCACGGCAATGCGAGCGTTGGTCACGGCGAAGTAGCGGAACAGCTGGGACGCGTGCTCGATGCGGAGCGCCTCCTTCGACTTCTTGCACTCGATGAGGATCTGCACCTCACCGTCGCGCATGATGGCGTAGTCCACCTTCTCGCCCTTCTTCACGCCGACGTCAGCCGTGAACTCGGGAACCACCTCGAGGGGATTGAAGACGTCATAGCCGAGGATCGTCGAGATGAACGGCATTATGAAGGCGTTCTTCGTGCCCTCCTCGGTCTGGATCGCCTCCCGCTGATTCCGGACCTTCAGTGCCAGTGCCGCGAGCAACTCTGCAAATTCCATGGTTCTCCCCAGATCGGTCCAACGTGGTCCGACCTTAACTCCGAATTGACGGGTTCCATGATCATTTCCGGGAGCATAACCGCTGGCCAACTGCGGAAAGGGGGAGCCCCGCTGCGGTACCGGTCGACGGCGCGGCTACGCGACCCCCCGGACTGGGGAACCCAGTTCGGGCTCGACACGCCGTGATGGATCGTTAGGGGGGAGCTGCGCTCAGAACCGGCCGCCACCGCCGCGCCGGCCGCGGGTGCCGCTGCCGCCGAAGCTGCCCGGGCTCCGGCCGCCGCCGCCGAAGCCGCCGCCGCTGCTGCGCCGGCCGCCGCCGCCCATCCCGCCGAAACCGCCCCCGCCGAAGCCCCCGCCCCCACCGCCGCCGAGGATCTGGCCGATCAGGATGCCGCCGAGCACGGCGCCCATCGAGCCGTTGCTGCCGCCGCGCCGGGCCGAACCGCCGCCGCCGAAGAAGTCACCGAGGTCGTCATCGTCATCACGGGAGAATCCGTCCACGTCGCGCCGGGCCATCGCGGTAGCTTCGGCCGCGAGGGAACCGGCCCGTTGGGATACCGCCAGAGCGGCGGCGGGATCGGTGGGTACCAACGACTCGGCCTGCGCGGTCAGGCGGGCCGCCTCCGCCAGCCGGGTGCGTGCTTCCGCCCCCACCGCCCCTCGCCGGGCGGTGATGTAGTCGTCGGCCGCCGAGACCTGGCTGCGGGCGGCCAGCATGCTCTGGTTCAGCGCCTGAGTCAGACGTTGCGCCTGCAGCTGGGCGTCCCAGGCGCCCTGCACGGCGGCATCCATGGTGGCGTTCGTGGCCTCGAGCACCTGCACCAGCTCGATCGGGTTGAGCGGCGGCGCGGCCAGCCGGGAGCGCACCTCGCCGAGGGCCTGCTCGGTCTGCGCGATCGCACCCGGCACCGCCCCTTCGGCGGGCAGGGCGCGCGCGGTCACCAGGTCGGCGTCGAGGTCGGCGAGCATGGCCGGGATGCCGGCCTCGGCCCGCTGCAGGTCGGCAGCCAACCGATCGACGGCGTCGACCAACAGCTTCGCCTGGTCGACGGCCTCCTCGGCCGCCCGGATGCCCACGGCTGCGGCGCTCGCCTCACCCGCGGTGAGCCGGCTGCGTGCTTCGGTCAGCGCGTTGGTGGCGAAGGTGAGCCGTTCGGCGGCCTGATCGGGGTTGTCGGCCACGGTGTCGATCGCGGCGGCGGTGTACCGGCCGGCGAGCGAGTCCACACCGGCCTCTGCCGCGTCCAGCCGGGCGTCGATGGCAGCCAGCTCGCCCTCCAACTCGGCCGCGGCGGCCGGCGCGTTGGCCTCCAGCTGGCGCAACTGATCGAAGTCCTCGGCCTGCTCGTCCAGGGCCCGGTTCGCCTCACCGCACAGGGCGATGATCTGCCGGTACCAGGCCCGCACCTGCTCCTCGGTGTCGGGTTCGGCGTCGTCCAGCCGCTGCTGCAGAGTGAACGCCTCGCTCAGCTTGCCGGCCGCGGTGCTCACCGCCGCCTGGAACGGTTCTGCGGCCGCCGCGCCGTACTGCGCGACGGCGAAGCCCACCTCCTGCCCACTGGTCTTGATCGCGTCGTCGGTCTCGATCAGCGCGCTGGATGCCTCCCGCTTCAGTTCGGCCGTCGGCACCTCCGGCGCACCGGCCGGCGCCGCAACCGGGGCTTTCCCCCGCCGACGGACCAGCACCAGCACGACGGTCACGACGGCGCCCAACACCACAAGGGCCACCAGGATGCCCACCCAGCCGGGCACACCGCCGCCGGAGCCGGAGGTGGGCTCGCCCGGGGTGATCTGCGGCTCGGAGAGCGGTTCGCCATCCACGCTCTGCTGCAGCGCGGTGGCCCCGTTGATCGCGGCGCCAGCCCAATCGTTCACGCGCAACGACGGTTCGATCGCCGTGTTCTGCACCGCGGCGAGCTCGGCGTCGTCGAGCACGAATTCGTTGGACACCGACAGCTGGTACTGCCGATCGTCGGTTGCCACCGCCAGCAGAACATCGTTGTCGCCGAAGCCGTTGTCCACGGCGGTGAAGTCGGCCCACGCCGAGGGGTCGTCCACTCCCTCGAAACTCGAGACGTAGGCCACGTACAGGTCCACCTGGGTGTCGGCGAAGAGCTGGTCGAGGGCCTCGAGCACCTCGGGCTCCCGGTCGCCGAGCGCGTCGACGTTGTCGACGATGTGGCTCTGCTCGAACTGCACCGGGTCATCCGCCCGCGCCGGCAGCGGGGCGCCGAGGCCGCCGATCAGCCCCGCGCCGACCATGCCGATGGCCGCTGTGAGCACCGCAGCACGGGCGGTGAACCCGGTGATCGTCGGTCGGATGCGCGGGCGGCCTGGCTGCATGGGGTCCACTTCCTAGAGGTGCTGTCACGTGCGGCAGATTCCCATCGAGCATAGAACCCCCGGCCAGCACCGGCTACAAGCCCGCCGGCGGCGACTGTTGCACTCTGTTACCGCCGACCGGTGCCGGGGAAGCGGCCTCGGGCACACTGGACACAGCGGCAACCGCCCGCGTCCGCACCCATTCCCCGTCACGGAGGCGAGAATGACCACCCACGATCTCGTCGCGATGACCGCCCGGCCCACCCTCGCCGTTGTCGAGGTCACCCGCAGCCGGCCCGACCGGCCCGCGTACCACGCCAAGGTGCAGACCCTCAACGCCACCGTCGTGGATGCCGGCACGGATGGCGGTTGGACCGTCGTGCGCCTGGCCGCCGCGGACCTCGAGCCGGCCGCTCTGCTCGACCTGACCGACTCGGCCGACGCCGTCGTGATCGTCGGCGGCGAAGACATCGACCCGCGCTTCTACGGCGCCCAGAACGGCTACGAGGGCGAGACCACCCACTACACCGACGCCGATGAGGGCCAGATCGCCCTCGTGCGGCGCGCCGCCGACCGGGGCACCCCGCTGTTGGGCATCTGCCGCGGCCTGCAGATCATCAACGTCGCTCTCGGCGGTGACATCGTGCAGCACATCGACGACGGCATCCATCGCAACGCCGGCGTGCCCATCGACCAGAGCCTCTCCACCCACGACGTGACCCTGCTCGGCACGAGCGACCTCGCCGCCGCGCTCGGCGACACCCGCATCTCAGTGCAGAGCGCCCACCACCAGAGCGTGGGCCGGCTCGGCGCGGGCCTCGTGCCGGTCGCCACCGCTCCCGACGGCGTCGTCGAAGCCGTGGAGCACTCCAGCGTTCCGATCACCGGAGTGCAGTGGCATCCGGAGGCGCCGGGTTCCCCCGCCACCCAGCTTCCCCTGCTGCTGGCGTCCCTCTTCCGAGCGGCAACCCCCGCAGAGGTCGCTCAAGCGGCCTAACCATCCCGCGAGCCGTGACCTGAGCCCCGAAAATCCCGGATTTCTGGGGTTCAGCTCACGGTTCGGGGGCGCACCCGCGCCAGAAACGCGGGCACGTCCAGCTCGTGTTCGAACGGTTCGCCGATCGTCGTGGCGTCGTAGTACAGACCGTCGGCCAGCAGCATCGTGGCACGGGCGAGTTCGGGGTCGCGCAGGTCCTCGTTGAGAATGTCAAAGTAGCGCCCACGCATCTCAACGATCAGGGCACGGGCGCGCTCGTTGCCGCGGGCCAGGGTGCCGCCGGCGAGCATCGCCCGGTCGAGCGGGCTGTTCACGTACTCGGCCAGGCTCACGTAATAGGCGGCGGCTCCGCCCGGCGCCTCGCGCATCCGCTTGTACTCGGGCACGGCCAGCGCCTCGAGCCGCTCGATCAGAGCGGTCTCCAGGCCGTCGCGGGAGCCGAAGTGGTACAGCAGGCCGCCCTTCGTGACGCCGGCCGCCTTCGCCACGGCGTCCAGGGATGCGCCGGAGCCGCTGGTCTCGATGAGCAGCTCCTGGAACGCCGTGAGGATGCTCTCCCGTGCGCTGTCTCGATGTTGGGCCATGCCGGCCACTTTACTGTACTTGGTGGTATAGTCATTCTCTGCTGTACCAGATGGTGCAGTAAAAACTTCTGCTCCGCACGGAGCACCGTTCTTCAGCCAGGTTGACATGAGCACCACAGACAGCATCCGCACGCACGCCGGAACGGCCGGCACCGAATCGAGCACGCCCCGCGCCGATCGCCGCCAGTGGCTGGGCCTGGTCTTGCTGATGCTGCCGGTGCTGCTGATCTCGGTCGACAACACCGTGCTCAGCTTCGCCCTGCCGGCGATCAGCCTCGACCTGCGGCCGAGCAGCACCACGCTGCTCTGGATCGTCGACATCTACCCGCTCGTGCTGGCCGGACTGCTCGTGGCCATGGGTACCCTGGGCGACCGGGTCGGCCGCCGCCGCTTGTTGCTGATCGGCGCCACCGGCTTCGGCGTGGTGTCGGTCGCCGCCGCTTTCGCGCCCACGGCAGAGCTGCTCATCGCAGCGCGCGCCGTGATGGGCTTCTTCGGCGCCATGATCATGCCCTCCACCCTGTCGCTGCTGCGCAGCATGTTCCGGGATGCCCGCCAGCGCACCATGGCCATCGCGGTCTGGGCCGGCGCCTTCGCGGCCGGTTCGAGCCTCGGCCCCATCGTCGGCGGTGTTGTCCTCCAGCACTTCTCGTGGGGTGCGGTGTTCCTCATCGCCGTGCCATTCCTGCTGCCGCTCGTCGCCTTCGCCGGGCTGCTCATCCCGGAATCGAAGGACCCGGCGCCGCTGCGCATCGACCTGGTCAGCGTCGCCCTGTCGCTGCTCACCCTCGCGCCGCTGGTGTTCGCGATCAAGACCCTCACCCACGACGGTGTCGGCGGCCTCGGCCTCGGCGTTCTGGCGCTGGGGCTGGTGGCCGGTGCGTTGTTCCTCCGCCGGCAACTGCGCATCGACAACCCGCTGCTCGACCTGAGCCTGTTCCGCAACGCACCCTTCGCCGGGTCGGTGCTGGCGAACTTCCTGGCGGTGTTCAGCCTCGTGGGCTTCCTGTTCTTCGTGTCGCAGCACCTGCAGCTGGTGCTCGGCCTCGACCCGCTCGCCGCCGGTCTGCTGCTGTTGCCCGGCGCCGTGCTGTCGGTCGTCGCCGGCCTGGCCGCGGCGTACGTGGTGCGGCGGGTGCCGCCGCGGCTGGTGATCGTGGCGGGAATCCTGCTCTCCGCCGGCGGCTTCGGCATGATCGTGCTGCTGCGGGAGAACCTCAGCGCCGGTGTGATCATGGTCGCGTTCGGCATCCTCTCGGTGGGTGTCGGCGCGGCCGAGACCATTTCCAACGACACCATCCTCAGTTCGGTGCCGCCGGATAAGGCCGGTGCGGCCGCCGGTGTCTCGGAGACCGCCTACGAACTCGGCGCGGTGCTCGGCACGGCCGTGCTCGGTGCGATCCTCGCGGCCTCGTACCGGGCCGCCGTGGTGCTGCCCGACGGCCTCGGCTCCGGCGCGGCCACTCAGGCCGGAGAGACCCTCGGCGGCGCGCTCGGGGTTGCCGGCGAGCTGCCCGGCGCCCAGGCCTCGGCCCTCACCGAGTCCGCCAAGGCGGCGTTCGACAGCGGGGTCGGCGTCACGTCGATCATCGCGGTGGTGCTGATGCTCGTCGCGGCCGCCGCGGTGCAGCTGAGCATGCGTCCCCGCCGGTAGGCGTGCGCGACCCGTTGAGTTGCCGCAAAGTGCCCCTTGCGAGCGCGCCATGGGGGCATGTGCCGCAATTCGACAGGACTGACGTCACTCGCCCGGCGCGCCCGTCTCGAACGATACTGGGCGCATGAACTCGACGAGCACCGACGTTGCCCCGGCTCGCACCCGACCGGAGATCGCGCTGCTCGCAATCGAAGCCGTCACCAGCGTCAGCGCGCTGACCGGGGGAGTGTTGCTGATGGTGGCGCCGGACGGGTCGCTGCTGATGGCCGACCCGGCTACTCTCGACGGCACCGCGTTCACGGACTGGCTGCTGCCCGGTGCCGCGCTCACGCTCTTCGTGGGCGTCGGCTTCGCGGTGGCCGCGGCCAACCAGTGGCGCCGAACCTCCACCGCTCGGGTGGTGTCGCTGGCAGCCGGCGTGGGGCTGGTGCTCTTCGAAGTGGTGCAGTTCTCGGTGATCGGGTTCCACCCGCTGCAGGCGGTGTTCGGTGCGGTCGGTGTGGCCACCGCCATCCTGGCCTGGCGTCTGCCGCCCTCCAGGCACGGTGTTGCATAACTCCTGCAGATTCCCATCGCGCCGGGCAGAGGACGCCGAAATCCGCGGATGTGTACCGCGGCGGCGCAGATCTGCAGGAGTTGTGCTCTCAGCGCGCGGCGGCGGCGGGGGCGGCGGGCCGGAACCCGCGCAGGCGCAGGCTGTTGCTCACCACGAACACCGACGACAGCGCCATCGCCGCGCCCGCGATGAGCGGGTTGAGCAGGCCGAGCGCCGCCAGCGGAATCGCCGCCACGTTATAGGCGAAGGCCCAGAACAGGTTGGACTTGATGATGCGCAGGGTGCGCCGGGACAGCCGGATGGCGTCGACCACGGCGAGCAGGTCCGCCCGCACCAGTGTGATGTCGCTGGCCTCGATCGCCACATCGGTGCCGGTGCCCATGGCGATGCCGAGGTCGGCGGCGGCCAGCGCGGCGGCGTCGTTCACGCCGTCGCCCACCATCGCCACCACGTGACCGGCGGACTGCAGGGCGCGCACCCTGGCCACCTTGTCGGCCGGCAGCACGCCGGCGAATACCTCACGGATGCCCACCTGGTCGGCCACGGCCCGGGCAGCGGTGGGGTTGTCGCCGGTGAGCAGCACCGGCGTGAGGCCGAGGGCCACCAGCTGCGCCACGGCGACGGCACTGGTGGGCTTGACCTCGTCGGCGACGGCCAGGATGCCCCTGGCTGCGCCGTCCCAGGCCACGGCCACGGCGGTCTGACCGTCGGCCTCGACGGTCGCGAGCGCCTCGGCGAGCTCGGTCGGCAGCCCCACCTGCCAGTCGTCGGCCAGCCAGCGCGGCCGGCCCACCAGCACGAGGTGCCCGTCGACGTTGGCCTGCACCCCGAAGCCCTTGGCCGACACGAAGGCGGTGGCGGCCGGCAGCTCACCCACCCGGTCGGTGGCGCCGGTGACGATGGCCACCCCGATCGGATGCTCCGAGCCGGCCTCGGCCGCCCCGGCGAGCCGCAGCACCTCGGCTTCGGCCACGCCGACCCCCGCGGCGATGTGCACGCCGTGCAGCGCCATCCGCCCGGTCGTGACGGTGCCGGTCTTGTCGAGCACGATGGTGTCCACCTGGCGGGTGGACTCGAGGATTTGCGGCCCGCGCAGGAGGATGCCCAGCTGCGAGCCGCGACCGGTGCCCACCAGCAGGGCGGTGGGCGTGGCCAGGCCCAGGGCGCACGGGCAGGCGATGATCAGGGTGGCCACGGCGGCGGTGAACGCCTGCTCCGCTCCGGCGCCGAGTGCCAGCCAGGTGGCCAGGGTGCCCAGGGCGATGACGAAGACGATGGGCACAAAAACGGCCGACACCCGGTCGGCGAGCCGCTGCACCGGGGCCTTGCCCGACTGCGCCTGCTCCACGAGCCGGCCGATGCGGGCCAGTTCGGTGTCGGCGCCCACCCGGGTGGCGCGCACGGTGAGGCGGCCGCCGGAGTTGACGGTGGCGCCCACCACGGTGTCGCCCGGGCCCACTTCCACCGGAACGGTCTCGCCGGTGAGCAGGCTGGTGTCGATGGCCGAGGCCCCGTCAACGACCACGCCGTCGGTGGCCACCTTCTCGCCCGGTCGCACCACGAAGACGTCGCCGGCCACCAGGTCGTTGATCGGGATGCGCAGCTCCCGGGCGTTGGGTGCCTTGCCGCGCAACACCGCGACGTCCTTCGCGCCCAGGTTCACCAGGGCCAGCAGGGCCGCACCGGAGCGGGTCTTGGCGCGGGCCTCGAAGTAGCGCCCGGCGAGGATGAACACCGTCACCGCCGCGGCGACCTCGAGATAGATTTCGGTGGCGCCGGTCATGCCGAATGAAAGCTCCATGGTCATGCCCGCCATGCCGGCATCGCCGAAGAACAGGGCGTACAGCGACCAGCCGAACGCTGCGAGCACTCCGACGCTGATCAGCGTGTCCATGCTGGCGGCGCCGTGCCGGGCGTTCAGCCACGCGGCGCGGTGGAACGGCCAAGCACCCCAGACCGCCACCGGGGCGGCGAGCATGAGCGCGAACCACTGCCAGTTGGTGAACTGCAGGGCCGGCACCATCGAGAGCACGGTCACCGGGATCGCCAGCAGGGTGGAGACCAGCAGCCGCCGGCGCAGGGCCAGGGTGTCGGCATCCAGCTCACTGGCCGGTTCGGCGGCGGGCGGCGCGGGCAGGTGCGCGGTGTAACCGGTGGCCTCGATCGTGGCGATGGCGTCGTCGATGCTGGTGCCCTCCGGCAGGCGCACGGTGGCCTTGTCGGTGGCGTAGTTCACGGTGGCCTCCACGCCGGGCAGGCGGTTGAGCTTCTTTTCGATGCGCGCGGCGCAGGAGGCGCAGGTCATGCCGCCGACCACGAGGTCGACGGGCGCGCTCACGCTGCGGCGTTCTGCAGCTCGTAGCCGGCTTCGTCGATGGCGGCGCGGATGTCGGCGGTCGCCGGTTCGGTGGCACTCGTGACGTGCACGGTGCTGGCGGCGCCCACGACGAGGTCAACGGTGACGGCGCTGACGCCGTGCACCAGGGACACCTCTTCGATGACGCTGGCGACGCAGTGGCCACAGGTCATGCCGGTCACCAGGTAGTCGGTGCGAATTTCTGTCTGAGCCATGATGCGAACCTTCTCGTGCGAACCGGAAACTACGGAATCGGGGATACCCCCTCCGGGTACTCTAGCGCACGTTCGTGATACCGTGAGGGGGTATAGGGTCAGCTGACAGCCAGGAGCACATGATGACGACCGAGCACGCAGACCACGCAGACCACAGCCACGATGGGCCGCACGGCTACATTTCCAACAAGGACGACTACCTCAAGCGCCTGCGCCGCATCGAGGGGCAGGCCCGAGGTCTGCAGGGCATGGTCACCGACGACAAGTACTGCATCGACATCCTCACCCAGGTCTCGGCCATGACCAGCGCCCTGCAATCGGTGGCGCTCGGCCTGCTCAACGACCACCTCAGCCACTGCGTGGTCGACGCCGTCGCAACCGGCGGCGACGAGGCGCAACTCAAGCTCAAGGAAGCCGGCGACGCCATCGCCCGGCTGGTGCGTTCCTGACCCATCTAGGATGTGCCCATGACGGATGCGGGCGGCTTCAGGATCCACCGGCGGATGACGGCGCGGAACACCGACGAAGCGCACCGGGTGTCCAGTCCGCTGGAGCTTTTGTTCGACCTCACCTTCGTCGTGGCTGTCGCCCAGCTGGTGGGGCAACTGGCGCACGGCATCGAGGGCGGCCACGCCGTCGAGGAGATCGGCCCGTTCCTGATGGTGTTCTTCGCCATCTGGTGGGCCTGGATGAACTTCACCTGGTTCGCGTCGGCCTACGACACCGACGATGTGCCCTACCGGCTGCTCACCATGCTGCAGATGGGTGGTGTGCTGGTTCTCGCCGCCGGGGTGCCGGCCGCGTTCGAGGAGCAGGATTTCCGCGCGATCACGCTGGGCTACCTCATCATGCGGATCGGCCTGGTGGCCCAGTGGCTGCGGGCCGGCTTCGAGCATCCGGAGAGTCGGGCGACGGCCTGGCGGTATGCGGCCGGCGTGAGCATCGTGCAACTCGGCTGGTTGACCCGGCTGGCCCTGCCCGAGGAACTCGGGGTGGCCTCGTTCGTGTTCTTCGCGCTCCTGGACCTGGCGGTTCCGATCTGGGCGGAGCGCACCGGCTCAACGTTCTGGCACCCGCACCACATCAGTGAACGGTACGGCCTGTTCACCATCATCCTGCTCGGTGAGAGCGTGCTGGCCGCCACCGTCGGAGTGCGGGATGCCCTGGCCGAAAGCGGTGTCAGCGGCACCCTGGTTCTCGTGTCATCCGCCGCGTTGGTGACCCTGTTCGCCCTCTGGTGGCTGTACTTCCTGGAGCCCGCGGGGGAGGGGCTCGCGGTCCAGCGCGGCAGGGCGTACCTGTGGGGGTACGGCCACTATGGCGTGTTCGCGGCGCTCGCCGCGCTCGGTGCCGGACTCGAGGTGGCGGTGGCCGACGCCGGCCATCACCTCGACGTGTCACCCGTGGCGCTGGCCTATGCCGTAGCGCTGCCGGTGGGCATCTTCCTGGTGCTGCTCTGGGCGGTGCACGCGGTGCTTCAGTCCCGATCACAGATCCGTCCGGCCGTGATCCTTCCGGCGGCGGTGATCGTGTTGCTCCTACCGTTCGCGGCCGGCGCCCTCGGCGTGCCGGTGCTGGTGGTCGTCATCGCCGTTGTCTGCGTTGTGGTGGTCGTCGTCACCCTGGCCGACCAGGCGCACCGGGCACGCCTGGCCGCAGCCGCCGCCAGGACGGGCGTCTGAGTCAGTCCGCCGGCGGCACCCAGTAGCCCACCCGGCACAGCAGCAGAATCTCGCGATCGGCGCCGTGCGGCGGTTTGATCTCCGGCGGGAACACCCCCATCGCGCGGAAGTCGTCGATCTGCGGCCCGATGACCTCCCAGAGGAGGTCGACGAGGGTATCGGGCAGGGCATAGTCCCAGCCGAGGTGCCGGGCGATCGACCAGGCCTGGAAGGCCCGGTAGGTGCTCGTGTGCTCGAGGTACTCCCGCAGCGGATAGTCGCCGTAGCTCATGTGCACGACCTTCTCCGGGTCGAGGTCTTCGTTCACGGCAGCGGTGGCGACGTCATTGAGCCGGTCGTACCGGGCGATCGGGTCATCGCCGAGCAGGTCGCCGTTGTAGGTGCCGCCGGCGTCCTCGATGGTGCGGCCGAGTAACACGTCGGGCACCCAGGCCTCATCACGTGCGTGCGCGGCCAGAATGTCGCGCAGGGTGGGGTTCGGCGTCATCGACCATTCCGCGGGTGCGGGCTGATCCAGCTGCTCGGCGGGGATCCGGTCGATGACGGAGCGCAACGCGGCATCCGCCTGGAGGAAAAGCTCTTTCTGCTTCATGCGGGCACGCTAACACCCGCCGCGGACACCGGGGAAGTCGTCGCTCGCTGGCAATCGCCCCCGAATGCGCGCTGTTATCACGGAGGGCGCCCAGCCAACGTGGGTAGCATCATGCTGATGTCAACCGTTCACGCCGCCGCCAGGATCGTAGGTCGATCTTCCGTTGTCGTCGCCATTCTGGCGCTCACCCTGAGCGGATGCTCCGCCGTGGGCCTGGCCGGAAGCGGCGAGACGGACGCGACCCCGCTGGGCGACACCGAGGCCGCCACCACGTCCACACCCACGACAGCCGCCCCCGCCGAGCCGGCCGGCTGCCCGGCCACGTCGGAGACCACACCCGACGGGGCGACCACCGCCGAGATCGCCGACATCGACGGCGACGGCAAGCGGGACACCCAGTGGTATTCCGAGGCGACGGTGCCGTTCGTATACGGCATCACCACCGCATCCGGTGCCACGATCACCCTGAACGACACCCTGGCCGGCCCCAACACCCACAGCGGGTGGACGGCCCGACTGCACAACGGGGTCGTGGTGACCGTGATCGACGACGGTCGGGGCGCCGCGCTGCACGCGCTGGTGGACTGCGACTTCGTCACTCCGAGAGGGGTCGACGGTCGGGCGTACACCTTCGACATGCAGAACCTGCGCGGCTACGGCACCGGAGTCGGCTGCCTCGAGGTGGAGGGCGGCCTCGAACTGAACGGTTTCCAGCTTTCCGAGAACCGCGGCGACACCTACTCGCTGATGTCCACGGGCATCTCGGTCTCCACCGACGGTCTCTCCGCGATGAACGGGTACACGGCCGTGGACTCCGACCTGCCCCCGGACGACCGCATGGTCGACGTGGCGCAGTCGTCGACGTGCGCCACCACGCCCCTGGTCAGCACCAGCGGGCACTAGCCGATCGAGCCGGCGCTTTTCGTCAGAGCCGATTCCACGGAGTACGCGTCCGGGTCGTACTCCGAGACGGTGTCGAACCGCCAGGCTCCGTACGGATGCCCGCCGGCCGGCGGCCAGGCCGCATCGCCGTCAGTGATGAACCGAACCCAGGCGGCGTGCATGGTGTCCGCCAGCTCCTGGGGTAGGGCGTCACCGATCGACACGGGCACCCCGGCGGCGCCCAGGAGATCCCAGGCGAACGGCAGGTCGATGCAGTGCCCGGACAGGAGCGTCGCCGGCGCCCGGTAGGCGAAGTCGTACAGCCAGGTGACCGCGCCGGCACCGTGCGCGGCGCGCTGAGTCGCGCAGGCGAGCGTCGGCTGCCGGAACAGCACCGCGGTGCTGAGCTGGCCGCGCGCGAACGGTTCACCGATGCGGGTCACCGCGGTGCGGAAGTCGGCCACCCCGGCGGGGGAGACGCCGGCCTCGGTGAGGGCCGCCGCGACGGTGTCGAGGTCGTCGGCGGAGGGGAAGGTGAACTCGTGCGCCGTCGTGCCGATCAGCAACGGCAGGCTCGCACCGCGCCCGGCCGCGATCGCCGAGCCCAGCGCCACCACCACGTCACCGTCGACCACCGGCGCGAACGGGATGCCGGTGATGTCGGCATCCGGGTCGGCGGCGGCCCGGGCGAGCGCGCCCAACGGCATCGTGGGGCTGAGGATGCCCGGCCCGGTGAGCTGCGCGGCCGGTTCGGCATCGAGGATCGCCGACGCCGGCACCGTGCGCCAGGCGGCAAGGTCGGGGGTGACGCCGTGGGTGGCGGCGAACCGCCGGCCGATCGTCTCGGCCTCGGCCGGGCTGAGCCCGTAGGCCGGTGCCGACTGGGCGATGACTCCGGCGAACAGACCGTGCGTGCGCGGAGACGACAGCAGTGCCAGCGCACTGCCGGCGCCGGCGGACTGGCCGCCGACGGTCACCCGGTCGGGGTCACCACCGAACGAGCGGATGTTGCGCTGCACCCATTCCAGCGCCGCGATCTGGTCGAGGATGCCGCGGTTCAGCGGGGCGCCGTCGATCCAGCCGAAGCCCTCGAAGCCCAGACGGTACGAAATCGTCACGACCACGACACCATCCCGGTTGAACGCGGCACCGTCGTACCAAGGGCTGGCCGGGGAGCCGGCGGCGTACCCGCCGCCGTGGATCCAGACCAGCACCGGCAGGCCGGTGCCGCCGGTGCCGGGTGCGGGAGTGAAGACGTTCAGGCACAGGATGCCGTCACCGGGAACCGAGGGTTCCGGGATCGTCGTGACCGTGGCGGCCTCCCGCCGTTGCGGGGTGGGTCCGTAGGCGAGCGCGTCGCGCACACCCGCCCAGGGGGTCACGCCAGCCGGGGCGAGGAACCGCAGGTTCCCGACCGGCGGGGCGGCGAACGGAATACCCAGGAACGCCGCGGACCGACCCCGCCAGAAGCCGCGCACCCGGCCGGTGGCGGTGTCCACCTCCGGAGCGTCGGTGAGGGTCGAGTCGGGGGCACCGGCGAGGTCGTTCGCGTCCGTCATGACTGAATCGTAAACGACGTCCGAGCGGCGGGAATTGCACTGGCGGCGTTCGCCTGAAATTCTATGGAGTGGGGGGCTTCGTGTGTGAGGTCCGACAAAAAACCGGGGGAGAGCGCGATCATGCCGCACAGGCCACCAAAATGGGGTGCAATCAGAGCGCGGGCGGGCGCCGGCGCCGTGGTGCGATTGTTCCCCGACTACGCCGGTTCGGTGCTCTGGTTCCCCGAGCCCGTAGACTACGCGGCAAGTCTTCTGGACGACGCCCTGGTGACCGACCTGATCCGGTGGGAGATCGGCTACTACGACGCGCTCGACGCCGACTTCGACTGGCAGAGCCCGGCCCTGGCGAGGGCCTTCACGGCCGACGGCGTGGCCCTCGCGCTGCGCCTGGCCGTGCAACTGGGCGCCGGGTTCGACATCGAGTTCGCCTCCTACGAGGCCGGTGTGGCCATGCGGCGGTTCCGCAGCGAGTTGCCCGCCGACAACCCCAGAGCCGCCGCCGCGTTCACCGCCCTGGCCGGCCAGGCTGGTGTCCCGCCGCGGCGTCGGCAGGTTCCGGCCGCTGCGCTGACGGGTCCTCCTCGGTGATCTGACCCGCGGCATCCAGGCTGAGCCGGTCGGTGAGCCCGAGCCGGCCGAGGAAGGCGTCGTCGTGGCTGACCACGAGCAGTCCGCCCCGGTAGGAGCCGAGCGCGGAGACCAGCTGATCGAGGCTCGATCGATCGAGGTTGTTCGTCGGTTCGTCGAGCACCAGCAGCTGCGCCGGCGGGTCGGCGAGCAACAGTCGGGCCAATGAGACGCGGAACCGCTCACCGCCGGACAGGCTCTGCACCGGCCGGAACACGGCGTCGCCGCGCAGCAGGAACCGCGCGAGTGCGCCGCGCAGCTCGCCGGGCGAGACGGCCGGGGCGGCCATCCGCAGGTTGTCCAGGGCGCTGGCCGAGTCGTCGAGTCCGTCGAGCCTCTGAGCGAGGTAGCCGATCCGGTCGGTGAGCGCCGTGGCACCGGCCAGGCCGGCCCGTGCGGTCTGCGGGTGCACGAGGGACTCGAGCAGACTCGTCTTGCCGACCCCGTTGGGTCCGGTGAGCGCCACCCGCATCGGCCCGTGCAGCAGAAAACCACGGTTCACGCCGTGCAGCTCGGCCAGGCGCCGGCCAACGGGCACGTTCGGGTCGGGCAGGTCCACGGAGATGCTGTCGTCGGTACGCACCCGGGCGGATGCCGCATCCGCGGCCGTGCGGGCATCCTGCACCTTGCCGTCGAACTCGGTACGCAACTTGCCGGCCGACACCTGGGCGGCGGATTTGCGCAGCCCCATCACGATCTTCGGCACGCTCTTGTTCTCGTACTCGGTGCGCGCGAACCGTCCGCGGCGAGCCAGCTTGGTCTCGGCCTCGATGCGCTGCTGTTTCTCCTTCTTCACCGCCTGGTCCGCGGTGCGCTGGGCCTGCACGGCGGCGCTCTGTTCCCGGTCCAGGTGCTCCAGGTAGGCGCTGTATGCGCCACCGAACACCGTGAGGGCATTACCGTGCAGCTCGACGGTGTTGTCCATCAGCTCCAGCAGGGCCGCGTCGTGGCTGACCACGACGAGGGTGCCCGGCCAGGTGCGCACCATGGCCGCCAACCGGGCCCGGGCCGGGCGGTCGAGGTTATTGGTCGGCTCGTCCAGCACCACGATCGGGGCGGCACCCAGCCGCAGCCCCGCGATCTTGACGAGGATGGCCTCACCGCCGGACATCCCACCGACCGGACGGTCGAGGTCCTCCTCGGTGAGGCCCGCCGAGCGGAGCGCGTCACCGGCCCGGGTGGGCAGATCCCAGTCGTCGCCGAGTACCTCGAAGTGCCGCTCGCTCACGTCGCCGGCCTCGATGGCTCGCAGCGCGTCGAGTTTCGGGCGCACGCCGAGCAGGTCGGCCGCGGTGGCGTCCACGTCGAGGGTGAGCGTCTGCGGCAGGTAGCCCACATCCGCCGACAGCACCACGCTGCCCGTCGTGGGCTGCACATCACCGGTGATCAGCCGCAGCAGAGTGGACTTGCCCGACCCGTTCGCGCCGACCAGGCCGGTGCGGCCGCGGCCGAATGCGGCGCTGATGCCTGTGAGGGCGGTAGATCCGTCCGGCCAGATGAGGCCGACATCCGTGAGCAGAATTGTTGAAGTGTGTGCCGTAGCCATGGGGCTCCTCGTCGTCAGTGGCTGCACTGACACGGGAGGCCGCGGCGCGGCGAATCGACGGGTGTCAGCGCAAAAGCGCGGAAACGACGAGGATCTTCACTGGCTGAGCCTGACTCTGGAGGACGGGACCGTTCCAGTGTGACACAGCTATTGGCTGCCTGTCATGACAGCGCGCTACCCTGATCGCCAACAGGTCGACAGAATGCGGGGCGCGGTGTTATTCGAATCATGGTGGGCGTGGATCGTTTTCGGCCTGGTCGCGTTCGTCTTCGCCGTCGCGGTGGGGTTCGCCACTCGCTCGCTGCTGGGCACCACCGTGGGGTGGCTGCGCACCTTTTTGGTGGGGCTGCTGGTGTTCGTGGGCAGCTGGCCGTTCTCCTACTTCGTCGCCACCGAGGCGCGGGTGGTCGCGACGGATGGCACGCTGCGGGCGCCCCTGCTGGTCGTGGCGTTGTTCGTGGCACTCGCGTTCGGCTGGGTGTTCGCGTTCGGGATCGCGCTGCTGGTGGCGACCGAGGCGCTCTGGCCCACCACGGCCGCCAACCCGGTGGATGCGATCCGGGCGGCCCTGCACCGGCGCCGGCGCACCAAACGGTACCTGCAGATTCTCACCCTGTTGTCCCGGCACGGCATCGGCTGGATCCTGCACGAACGGCCGGGCTGGCCGCAACGCGGCCGGGGCGGACGCGGCGGCACCCCGGCCGCCCTGGTTGCGGCGATCAACGAAGCCGGCGTCACCTTCGTCAAGCTCGGCCAGCTGCTCTCCACCCGCCGGGATCTGCTGCCGCGCAACTACACGATGGCGCTCGCCTCGCTGCAGTCCGGCGCCACCACGCTTCCGTGGCCCGCGATCCGCACCGTGATCGAGGCCGAGATCGGCGCGCCGCTCGACACCGTGTTCGCCAGCGTCGATGAGACGCCGCTGGCGGCGGCATCCGTGGCCCAGGTGCACACCGGCACCCTGCTCGACGGCAGCCCGGTGGTGCTCAAGGTGCAGCGGCCCGGCGCCGGGGCCCAGGTGGCCGCCGACGTCGACATCATCGTGCGGCTCGCCCAGCGCATCGAGAACCAGACCAGCTGGGGCCGCGACTTCGGGGTGGTGAACCTGGCCGAGGGGTTCGCCCGCTCCCTGCGGGACGAACTGGACTACCGCATCGAGTTCGCCAGCACCCAGCAGATCGGTACCGTGGTCGCGGCGTCGGGTGCGTCCGAGATCCTGGTGGTGCCGCGGGTGTACCCGCACGCAAGTTCCCGGCGGCTGCTCACCATGGATCTCATCGACGGCGTGCCACTGAACGCGGCGGCGGACCGGCTCGCCGATCTCTGGCCGGAGGAGCGCGCGGCGCTCGCCGAGGCGCTGCTCGACGCGGTGTTGGAACAGGTGATCGTGACCGGCATCTTCCACGGTGACCTGCACCCGGGCAACCTCATGCTGCGCGACGACGGCAAGCTGGGACTGATCGACTTCGGCAACGTCGGCGTGCTCGAGCGCAGCATGCGGGAGGGCCTGGTGACGCTGCTGCTGGCCGCGGCCAACGACGACGACATCGCCACGACGGATGCCCTGCTCCTGGTGGTGGACGCCCCGGCGGATGCCGACCTCGCGGCCCTGCAACGCGACCTGGGCCGGATGCTCACTCTCACCCGGTACAGCGCGGAGGGGTCGATCTTCTCGGCGATGCTGGACACCATTCGCGAGCACCACCTCGCCATCCCGTCGTCGCTGGGTATGGCCTTCCGCACCCTGGTGACGCTGGAGAACAGCCTGACGATCCTCGACCCCACCTTCGACATGGTCGAGCAGGCCCTGGACCGCGTTCCGCACTTCCTGCGCCGGTTGGTGACACCGAAGACCCTGCTGGGTTCGGTTCAGGCGCAGGGCGCCGTGTTGCGCGCCACCGCCCGGCGGCTTCCGCGCCGGCTGGAGTCGATCAGTGCCGGCCTGGAGAAGGGCACCTTCAGTGTGCGGATCCGCGCCTTCGCCGAACCCGACGACCGCTGGTGGCTGGGATCGATCGTGATCGAATCGGTCGGGGCGCTGATCGGCATCGCCGCCGCCACCCTGGGCATCGTGCTGGTGGTCTCCGATACCGGGCCGGAGCTCGTGGATGGGGTGCGGTTGTTCGCGTTCCTGGGTGCGACGATCGGGCTGGTGGGCTTCATCCTGCTGATCCGGGCGCTGCGCCAGGTGTTCCTGCGCCATCCGGGCTGAGCCCTGCGGCGCGTCCCCGGAACGCGACCATGTTCATCCGGTTGCCGCACCGCACACTGCAGAACCGTTTGGAGCCGTTGCGGGAGAGGTCCACGAGCAGGCCGGCGCAGTCATCCGCCGCGCAGGCGCGCAGCCGGCCGGATTCGGCGGTGCGAATCACGTCGACCAGGGCCAGGGCCACCTCCACGCGGATGCGTTCGGCCAGCGGCGCGTCCGGGTCGGTGGCGTGCAGGTGCCAGTCGAAGCCATCGTGACGCATCAGCCGGGGGCGGGCGAGGGCGCTCTCCAGTAACGCGTTGATCTCCAGCGCGGCATCGTCGCGCTCGAGGGTCCAGATGCGGCGCAGGAGCTCGCGGGTGTCCCGCACCTCGGCCAGCTCGGCATCGTCTTCATCCAGCCGACCGGAGAACCGGTGCACCACAAACAAGGCGGTCAGGTCGGCCGGGCTGGCGAGCTCATCGTGCCCACTCTTGGTGGCGCCGGCGACGGTATTCGCGAGGTCGACGGCGAACGCCAGACTCGCTTCGGTGTCAGGGGCAAAATGCAAATTGACTCCTTACTGACAACCACACTATCTTCGGGACTAGTCCACCCACAACCGGCAGAACACGCCCGCCCGCCTGGAGCCCGCATGAACCGCTCATCCACGTCGCTCGGCCTCGTCGTCGCGGTCATCGCCGCGGCCACCTTCGGGCTTTCCGGGGCTCTCGCCAAGCCGGTTCTCGAGAGCGGCTGGAGCCCGGCCGCCGCCGTGACCGTGCGGGTGCTGGTGGGCGGTCTGGTGCTCGTCCCGGTGGCCGTGATGGCGCTCCGCGGCCGATGGTCGGCGCTCTGGCGCGCCCGCTGGCGGGTCGTCGCGATGGCCCTCATCGGCGTCGGCGCCACCCAGCTGGCCTACTTCGCGGCGATCGAGCGCATCCCGGTGGGAACAGCGGTGCTCATCGAATACATGGCGCCGCTGCTGCTCGTCGGGCTGGCCTGGGCGCGCACCCGGCGCCGCCCCAAGGCCGTGGTGCTGATCGGCTCCGTCGTGGCCCTCGGCGGGTTGGTGCTGGTGGTGTCGCCGGGCGGTGCGACCGGTTTCGACCTGTTCGGCTACGCGCTGGCCCTGGCCGCGATGGTCGGCTGCGCCATCTATTACCTGGTCGCGGCGCAGCCCAGCGACGGACTGCCGGCTGTGGCGCTGGCCAGCTTCGGCCTTCTGCTCGGCGGCCTGCTGCTGGGCCTGGTCGGTCTCACCGGGCTGGTGCCCTTCGAAACGTCCACGGCGGATGTGTTGATGTTCGGCGCGGAACTGCCCTGGTGGCTGCCGCTGCTGCTCATCGGCATCGTCGCCACCGCCATCGCCTACTCCACCAGCATCGCCGCCAGCGAGATGCTCGGCTCCCGGCTGGCATCGTTCGTGGGCCTGCTCGAAGTGGTCGCGGCCACCTTCTATGCCTGGCTGCTGCTCGGCGAGCAGCTCACGGCGCCGCAGCTGTTCGGTGGCCTGTTGATCCTCACCGGCATCGCGTTCGTGCGCTCCGAGAGAACCGATGCCGCGATCGAGCCGGCCTCCGTTCCGCTGCCCGAGGCCGTCGACCGCCGCGTTCGTTAGTGCGCGATCACGGGTTCGGCCTCGGCGGCGAGGTGCGCGTTCGCCAGCGACAGCCCCTGACCCTTGCGGCGGAACAGCAGCGCGGCGATGATCCCGCCCACGGCGAAGAAGCCGGCGCCCCACCAGTAGGCCGTGGCGTAACTGGTCACAGCGGCCTGAGCGGCCACCTCGGCCGTGGCCGGAAGGTGTGACGCCACGTAGTCGGCGGCCGCGGTGGCGGCCAGGGTGTTCAGCAGCGCCGTGCCGATGGAGCCACCGACCTGCTGGCTGGTGTTCACCATCGCCGAGGCGACACCGGCGAACTGCCGGTCGACGCCGAGGGTGGCCGTCTGCATGGACGCCGGCATGATCGAGCCCATGGCAAAGCCCAGGATCATCAGCGGCGGCAGCACATTGGCGGCGTAGCTGCTGTCGAGGTTGAGGTTGGTGAGCAGCACCATGCCGATCGCGCCGAGGGTCATGCCGAACGGCACCATGACCTTCGGGCCGAACCGCGGCACGAAGATGTTGGTCGACAACTGCGCCGCGAGCACCAGCATCGCGATCATCGGCAGGAACGACACCCCGGTCTGCATCGGTGTGTAGCCGAGCGACGCCTGCAGGTAGTAGGTGACGAACAGGAAGATCCCGAACATGCCGGCGCCGGCGATCATCACCGAGAGGTAGGCGGCGCCGCGGTTGCGGTCGAGCACGATCGCCAGCGGCAGCAGCGGATGCGCCGCCTTCCGCTGCCAGAGCACGAAGGCGACCAGCAGGATCACGGCGCCCCCGAGCATGCCCCAGGTCAGCGGCGAGTCCCAGCCATCCGTCTCGGCGTTGGAGAAGCCGTAGACCAGCCCGAACAGCGCGGCGGAGACCAGGATCGTGCCGGGGATGTCGAGCTTGGGGCGGGGACCGGTGCGCTGCAGGTGGTCGACGAAGATCGCGGCGCCGATGACCGCGACGACGGCGATGAAGACGTTGATGTACAGGTTCCAGCGCCAGTCGAAGTACTCGGTGAGGTATCCGCCGAGCAGCAGACCCACCGCGCCGCCGGCGCCGGCGATCGCACCGAAGACACCGAACGCGCGGGCGCGCTCCTTGGGGATGGTGAAGGTGGTCGTGAGCACGGCCAGGGCGGTCGGGGCGAGCAGGGCGCCGAACGCTCCCTGCAGGGCCCGGGCGGCCACCAACCAGCCGAAGGTGCCGGCCGCGCCGCCCAGCGCTGAGGCGATGGCGAAGCCGATAAGCCCGATGATGAAGGTGCGCTTGCGGCCGATGAGGTCGGAGAGCCGGCCGCCGAGCAGCAGCAGGCTGGCGAAGGCGAGCGAGTACGCGGTGACGATCCACTGCCGGTCGCCGTTGGAGAACCCGAGGTCGGCCTGGGCAGAGGGCAGGGCGATGTTCACGACGGTGGAGTCGAGCACGACCATGAGTTGCGCGAGGGCGACGACACTGAGGGTCCACCACCGGCGGGAATGGGGCGCGGTGGTGCTCGTTGCGCCAGGCGAAGCAAGGATCGTTTTAGACATGAACGCGACTCTATACGATACTGTGGAGTTCCGGATCTACTGATTCCCGAATTTACCCTCCGGTAACATTTGAATCGGTACAGGATTCATTCGACGTTCAGAAAAGAAAGGTCGCCGCCATGGCCCAGGTCGAGCTCACGGGGATCGAACCCGCCGCGGTCGAAACCCGGCTGGGTCGCAAGCGCGACCACACCCGTGACCCCGAGATCCTCGCGGCGGCACTCGAGGTGCTCGCCGAGACTGGCTTCGACGGCATGACCATCGACATGGTGGCCACCCGGGCCAAGGCCGGCAAGGCCACCCTGTACCGGCGCTGGCCGTCGAAGAACGAACTCGTGCTCGACGCCGTCGCCTGCATGAAGCAGGGCGACCTCGAGCCATCCCGCCTGCCCGACACCGGCACCCTGCGCGGCGATCTGGTCGCCATGATCAAGCCCCGCTCCATCGACGAGGCCGAGAAGAAGATGCAGATCATGGCCGGGCTGATGTCGATGCTCTCGGCCGCGCCGGAGCTCGCCGACGCGGCCAACGCCGCCCTCGTGCAGCCCCGGGCGGCGGCCAACCGGTTCCTCTTCCAACGTGCGATCGACCGTGGCGAGATCTCGCCGACCTGCGACGTGGAGACGCTCTGCCTGGTGACCCCGTCGATGGCCGCGTTCCGCACCCTGATCGAACGCAAGCCCGTTGACCGGGAGTTTCTCATCTCCCTCATCGACGGTGTGGTGCTGCCCGCAGTCGGCCTGGTGCCCGGCGTCCCGGCCCGGCAACCCGGTTCCGCGCGGTAAGGTTGCGCCACCGGCCTCGTAGCCGGCGGAGTTCCATCTCGACGAAGAGAGCGTGACATGTCCGGCAAGTATGAACTGACCGCAGACCGATCCGGTGGCTACATCTTCAAGCTCAAGACCCACAGTGGTGAAGTGCTGATGACCTCGGAGAGCTACCAGACCAAGGCGGCCGCCCTCAAGGGCATCGAAGTGGTCAAGGCGGATGCCAAGGGCCGCGTCGTCGATCTCACCGAGCCCAAGTAGCTACAGCTCGGCGTCGGCAACGGCGAACGTGTCGCACGCCTCCGCCCCGCCGGTGTAGCCGGCCTGGAACCACTTCTGCCGTTGCTCGCTGGAGCCGTGGGTCCAGGATTCCGGGTTCACCTGTCCCTGGGTCTTCTCCTGGATGCGGTCGTCGCCGATTGCGGACGCCGCATTGAGCGCATCCGCGATCTGGGTGTCGGTGATCGGGTCGAGTAGACGGTTGCCCTCGGCATCCTCGGTCTCGGTCGCCGACCCGAGCCAGGCGCCGGCGAAGCAGTCCGCCTGCACCTCGAGGCGCACGGCGTCGGAGGTGGGGCCGGTCTGAGACGTGTCGGCGCTGGCGAACGTGCCCGCCAGATTCTGGATGTGGTGGCCCCACTCGTGGCCCACCACGTAGAGCTGCGAGAGCGGGCCGGCCGTGGCGTCGAACTGCGTGCGCAGGGTGTCGTAGAACGCCGTGTCGAGGTAGATCTGCTGGTCGGCCGGGCAGTAGAACGGGCCGACGGCGCTCGTCGCTGCGCCACAGCCGGTGTCGACGCCGTCGGTGAACAGGTTGATGACCGGCGAGGCGTAGCTGATGCCCATCGCGGGCGCCTGCTCGGACCAGTAGTCGTCGAGTGAGTCGCGGGTGAATCCCACCCGGCATTCCACATTTTCGTTAGCGTCGGCGCCGGTCTCGCAGTTCGTGAGCGCGGTGCCCTCGCTCTGGCTGCTCGAGTCGGTACCGCCGCCGACCAGGCCGGAAAGGTCGACGCCGAGCAGCTGGGAGAGCAGCACGATGGCGACGAGGCCGATGCCACCGCCACCCACGGCGAGGCCGGTGCGGCGGCCCGACTTGCGCACCCCCTTGCCGGAATATTTGGCGTCGTCGTTGAAAGTCATGGATCGACAATAAGGGATTTTGTGCTGGTGCACACGACGCCCGGCTGTCACACTGCGGTCATGAGAACACGTGGCCTGGTCAGGTTCGCCTGCGCCGCTGCCGGCCTGATCGCCCTCACCGGATGCGCCGGCAGCGCGGCGCCGGCCGGTGGCACTCCGACGGCTCCCGGCGAGTTTCCCCGGCCGGCCGCGGCCGGCGAGGTCCTCGCCCAGGGAACGGTGCTGCAGAAGGACGGCGAGGCTCCCGTGCTCTGCCTCGGTGGTGTCGCGGATTCCTACCCGCCCCTGTGCGGCGGCCCATCGATCGTGGGCTGGGACTGGGCAGCCGTCGAACAGTCCGAGAGCGCATCCGGCGTCACCTGGGGCAGCTATGCCGTGACCGGCACCTGGGATGCCACCGCGTTCACGGTGACACGGACGCCGGTGCCGCTCTCGCTCTACGATCCGCTCGCCCAGTTCGACCCCCGGCTCGACGAGGCCAACGCCGGCCCGAGCGACGAGAGTACCCTGCTGCGACTGCATGAGGAATTGCACGCGGCCGGCTACAGTCCGATCAGCTTCGCGAACTTTTCTGAGGCTCCGATCCTCTCCGACTGGACCGAGAACGGCTACCTGTGGGTCTCCGTCGTCTACGACGACGGTTCGGTGCAGCAGTTCCTCGACGACCAGTTCGGTGCGGGCGTCGTCGCGGTGCAGTCGGCGTTGCGGGACGGCGGCTGATCCAGCGTCCTCCCGAACCACGCCCGTAGGATCGGACCCATGGCACTCCTTCATAAAGCAGACATGACGCCCACCAAGATCGAGCTGCTCTCCGGCTGGGTTCCCGCCCAGCCCTGGTTCGAGGGCGAGGCGGATGCGACGCTCACCAACGTCGCCGCGTACCGGTTCGACGACCCGGACGGGCAAGTCGGCATCGAAACGATCCTCGTGCGTGCCGGTAACGGTCCCCTGCTGCAGGTACCCGTGACCTACCGGGACGCCCCGCTCGCCGGTGCTGAGACCGCGCTGATCGGTACCACGCATCATTCGGTGCTGGGGGAACGGTGGGTCTACGACGGCACCGGCGACCCGGTCTACGTCGCCGCCGTCGCGAACGCCGCACTCTCCGGCGGACATCAGGCCGAGCTGACCATCGAGATCGACGGCCAGCTGGTCGTGCGTGAGCCCACCGCCGTCGTTGCCGGCAGCGGCACCGAGGCCGCCGCCGGCGTGACCGCGCCCACGGTCGCCGAGATCCACATCCGCCCGGAGACGGGCGCGACCATTGTCGAGGCCGGCCCGCTGCGCCTCGTGGTGGCCAGGGCGCTGGGCGATGACGATGTGCTGGTGGGCCGCTCGCCCGCCGCCGCCGTGCACGAGGTGCTCGCCGGCACCTGGCCGGACCAGCCCCGGCTGCGCGTGCTGGTGCTCGTCGAGCAGCTGCAGGGATAACCCGGAGCCATGGACGGTCTGATGCCGGGCGGCAACATGAACGTGGTCGAACGCTCCGGCGATACGGTTCTGCGACAGGCCGGTCCGTGGACGCCGACGGTGCACCGGTACCTCGACTACCTGTGGATGGCCGGGGTCACCTGGGCGCCCCGCCCACTGGGCATCGAGGAGGAACGGGAGCGGCTCTCGTTCATCCACGGTGACGTGCCGGTGTACCCGCTGCCGGACTGGGTCTGGCAGGACAGCGTGCTCACCGACGGCGCCGAACGGCTGCGGCAGCTGCACGACGCCAGCATCGGTTTCCCGCTCGATGACGCCCTGTGGCAGTCCCGGGCGAAGGTGCCCAGCGAAGTGATCTGCCACAACGATTTCGCGCCGCACAACCTGGCCTTCACCGACGGGGTCCTGGTCGGCGCCATCGACTTCGACATGTGTTCACCGGGGCCGCGTCTGTGGGACATCGCCTACTTCGCCACCCGGGCCGTCCCGCTCACCGGCCAGACGCCACCCGGTGCTCCCGGCATGGACCAGGCTCGGCGCCGGGTGGCGCTGATCCTGGCCGCCTACGGCTCCGACGCCACCTGGAGCGATGTCATCCGGCTCGCGGTCATCCGCCTCTATGACCTCGCCGAGATGTCCCGGCAGAAAGCGGTGGAACTCGGCAAACCGCACCTACTCGACGAGGCCGACTACTACGAGCGCGACGCCGTGTTTCTCTCGGCGCTGCGGGACTGAGCCGACGTGGACGACGACTTCGACGAACCCGGCCCTGCCTGCCCGGGCTGCGGCACCGAGATGAGCCCGGACGGCGTGGACACCGCCGAGGGGCTCGAATCGTGCCACCGGTGCCCGCGGTGCAAGCTTGTCATCGTCCTGCCGGGCGGGCGCGACTAGAGAGGATTCAGTCGTCACGTCCACCCACGTCGGCCGACCCGAGTAGTTGGCGGGTGAGTCTGCCGCGTGCATCGAGCAGTGTGTCGAGGGCGGTGCCGAGGTCGTCGTCGGTCACGGCGCGGTTGTGCTCGGCCGCAAGCAGCACCGTGCGGCGCATGAGTTCCTTGGCGAACGCTCCGGAGACACCCTCCGCTCTGCCCGCGGCATCCGCGATCGCCTGCGGTGACACGGGGAGGCTACGCGCGTACAGTTCGAACATCCGGTGGCGGGCGGTGGTGTCCGGCTGCGGAATCTCGACCGCAAGGTCGACCCGGCCGGGCCGGTCGGCGAGGGCGCGTTCAAGCGACTCGACACGGTTCGTGGTGAGCACAAAGGCCACGTCCGCATCGCCGTCGAGACCATCCAACGCGTCGAGCATGGCGAACAGCAGCGGCTGAGGACCGAAGGACAAGTCGCGGTCCTCGGCGATCAGGTCGACATCTTCGAGCACCACGATCGCGGGCTGCATGGCACGAGCAAGTTCGGCGGCCTCCGTGACGAACCGGATGCTGTTGCCCGCGAGCAGCACCGCGGTGATATCCGGTGTGACGCTGAGCAGATGCCGCACGGTGTGGGTCTTCCCTGAGCCGGGCGGCCCGTACAGCAGCACGCCGCGCTTGAGGTGCCGGCCGGCTGCACGCAGCACCTCGCGATGCTGGCCGATCCCCACCACGTGTCGCACCACGTCGTCGAGGACTCCGTCGGGCAGGATCACGTCGGTAGCCGTAACCTGCGGGCGGGCCAGAAAGTCGACCCCGGCCGCGCCGGGCCCGAATTCGTCGCCGCTGAAGGAGAGCACCTGGCCGCGGAGCACACTTCGTTCGAGCATCATCCGGCGGAGCGCACCGAGGAACGCGGCAGCGCCCCCTTCCTCCGCGGCCAGGATCTCCAACCGGGCGCTGTTGCGTCCGTACTCCGGCTTCGCACTGCGTTGCAGCACGGCCACCCGGTGTCCATCCACGGTAAGCAGTCGAACGCCGAACGAGACGACGCGCCGTTCGGTATCGGGACCCGTCGCACCGGAAATGTAGTCCACCGGCCCTGGGGCGAAACGGGAAAAAGAATTGCTGATCAGCTCCGGGAACGATGAGTGTTCGCGCTGCTGACCGCCGGTAATGCCAACAACCGAGGACTCGGCATCCCCGCCCAACTCATCCAAGGCCACGTCGGCGTCGACCAGCCGGTGTGACGGAAGATCCTCGGTGACCAACGGCAGGACGGCGACCTCGGTGCCCAAGAAATCCTGCACCAGATCGCCCAGCGGCGTGCGGGTGTCCACTTGAGGCCGAGGAATCAGAATCAGCTCGTCCATGAACCGGCGGAAGGTGTTCAAGAATGCTGCCTGCTGATCGTCCACGTGTGCCCCCGCATCGTCGATGGTGCTGATGCTGCTCAGGCTAGTGGACTCGGATGCCCGGCTGGCTAACATCGGGGGATGACCCACCCGATGATCGAACCGTTCGCATCCGGTCGTCTCAGCACGCACGGCGACACCGAGATCTACTGGGAGACCAGCGGAAACCCCGCGGGCAAACCGGTGCTCTACCTGCACGGCGGCCCGGGCAGCGGCCTCGGATCGGGCGGCTACCGTCGCAACTACGACCCGCAGCGGCACCTGATCGTGGGGATCGACCAGCGCGGATGCGGGCGCAGCCGGCCGCGGGTCACCGACGACCTGGCCTCGATCGGTGGCAACACCACCCAGAGTCTCATCGCCGACATCGAGGCCGTGCGCGCGCATCTCGGTCTGGAACGCTGGCTGGTCTCCGGCGTCTCCTGGGGCACGACCCTGGCGGTGGCCTACGCGCAGGCGCACCCCGACCGGGTGAGCGAACTGGTGCTGATGGCCGTCACCACCACCGGCCGGGACGAAGTGCAGTGGATCACCGAGGGTGTCGGCAGCATCTTCCCCGAGGCCTGGGCAACGTTCGAGCGCGCTTCACGACGACACCCGAACGAGCGAGTGGTGGAGGCCTACGAGCGGCGCCTGGCCGGGGCCGACCCGGTCGATCGCATCCACGCCGCGGTCGATTGGAACGCCTGGGAAGACGTCCACGTGTCGCTCGACCCGAACTGGCGTCCGGCCGGTGAGCCCGGCGGCGGCCACGGGCAGGATTTCGCGACCCTGGTGACGCACTACTGGGCGCAGGACGGCTTCCTCACCAACGGAGACCAGGTGCTCGCGAACCTGCAGCGGATCGCACACATCCCCGCCACGCTCATCCACGGCCGGCACGATGTGAGCGGGCCCGCGATCACCGCGTACCGGCTGCACCAGGGGCTGCCCAACAGCGTGCTGACCATCGTGGAGTCCGAGGGCCACGGCGGGCCGCTCATGGCGGCTGCCATGTGCGCCGCCGCCGACGGCTACCTCAAGGCCTGAGGTTTCAGGCCGACCACACTCAGGCTGTGGGCTGCTCCTGGGCTTCCTTCTGGGCGGCGACCTGGCGGTGCACCTCGGCCATGTCCAGGCCCTTCACGGCGGTGACAACCTGCTCGAGTGCCGCCGGCGGCAGTGCGCCGGGCTGGGAGAACACCAGAATGCCCTCGCGGAAGGCCATCAGGGTGGGAATCGACTGGATGCCGGCAGCGGCGGACAGCTGCTGCTCGGCCTCGGTGTCGACCTTGGCGAAGGTCACATCGGGGTGCTGCTCCGACGACGCGGCATAGGTGGGCGCGAACTGCTTGCACGGGCCGCACCAGTCGGCCCAGAAGTCCACCAGAACGATGTCGTTGGCCGCGAGGGTCTCGGCGAAGGTGGTGTCGGTCACATCAATGGTGCTCATGCAGGTCTCCTTGCCTGGTCGGTGAAAAACAATTCTCCAGCTTTCCAGGTGCCCCTGGGAGCCTGCTCAGAGCGGCCTGACCGCTTGGATCGTGTACGACAGCGGTGCGACCCCGGCCAGCGTGTCGAGCGCGAATTCGCCGCCGGCCCGCTGCACCATCTGCCCGGGAAGAGCCTCCCACGGAACACTGTCGTGCTCAACCAGCATCGTGAGGGTGAGGCCCGCACTCAGCAGCGCGGTCACGATCTCGCCGAGGCCGTGATTCCACTCGTAGGTCTTCGTCGCGGTCATCGGCCGGTCGGTCGGCACGTAGGTGGAGTCGTCGTCCCACTCCAGCGGCGCCTCCTGCTCGAAATAGCTGAAGCGCAAGTGCAGGTCGTCATCGAGCCGCTCGTCCATGGACCAGAGAATCGGATGCCCCTCCCGCAGGAACAACCGCCCGCCCGGAGCCAGCAACCCGGCCACCACTTTCGCCCACTTGTCGATGCTGGGCAGCCAGCAGAGCGCCCCGATCCCCGTGTAAACCAGGTCGAAGCTGCCGGGTTCGAGCACCGACAGGGCCGCGTAGACATCCGACTCCACGAAGTCGACGGCGTCCCCAGTGTCCGCCACCAGAGCGCGCGCCTCGGCAACCCCCACCGGCGAGAAGTCCAACCCGGTGACTCGGGCGCCGAGCCGGGCCAGCGACAGGGTGTCGGTGCCGATGTGGCACTGCAGGTGCGCGGTGCGCAACCCCCGGATGTCGCCCAGGCGCTCCAGGTCGAAGCGCACGACGTCCGACAACAGCGAGCGGTCGTCGACGTAGCGTTGCACCTGATAGCCGAGCCCGGTGCGCGCGGCGTGCGCGGATGCGCGGTCGTCCCAGTTGGCCCGGTTGGTGTCCAGGTAGTCGGTATCCAATTTGTCCTGCACGGTGATCCTCATCCTGCCCGACGTTGGCGAGCCTGCCAGAATAGCCGATCAGAGGCCGAGAAGGTACCCGTCGGCGTGATTTACGCCGACGCCGTCTTCGCCGTAAGTCACGCCTCCCCAGACCAGGATGCTGTCCAGTCCGGTGATCACCGTTGATTGGATGCGAGGAGCCCAGGTCCGCTCGGGGAGCTCGGTGAAGGTGAGCGCCATCGGATCGAGCAGCAGCCGTCCGCCAATCAGAACCTCGTATCCGAGAACTTGCGGCGGTTGGCCGTCGGCGTACTCGTCGAGTTCGGTGCCAGCGGGCAGCTCGGGCAGCTCCGGCAGGTTCTTCCAGGAGTTGTCGCCCGGGTCGAAAATGCCACCGTAGGCGTAGGGCCGGTCCCAGGCGCCCTCAGCCCCACCGTCTGCGGTGCCATAGAACGGGAACACCACTCGATCGCCGGCGGCCAGGGCGCCGGTTCCGATGATGTCGCTATCCGGCTGAGAGAACCAGGTGCTGAAGGCGCGGTCCAGGGTGGCCATTCGTACTCGTGAGGGGCCGCCTGAGCCTGCGCTGGGCAGGGATTTCGCGCTGAGCTTCAGTGTTCCGTGCAGCCATACGCCCTCGCGGTCGTAACTGGGGCCGAGCGGGTCGTCGGGCAACACCGTCCAGGTCGAGTTCTCGGGGTTGAAAATCGAGTCCACGACGGCACCGTTCTCGTCGGACCCTGGGATTGCGAGGATCCGGTCACCGGCAGCCACGAGGTTACCGGCGGTGGGCGGAGCCGGCAGAGCGGTCCAGGCATCCGCCTTGATGTTGTATCGCAGGAAGGTAGGCGCGGTGTCGCCCGCAAAGACGTCATACGTCAGCACATACAGGTCGTCCATGAACACGGCGGTGTTGTGCCCGTTCACCGGCACGGGCGCCTCGGCAATCCGTGCCCACTCGCCGTAAACCGGATCGTAGCTGGCGCCGGTGCGCTCGGCAGATTCGGCGACGTTGCAGTCGGCAGCTACCGGGCACGGCCGGTCCGACCAGCCACCGACAATGACCACCCGGTCGCGGACCCAGGCGCCAACGCTGTCGCGACGGGCCGACAACGGACTCTTCGGAAGTTTGCCCCAGGCCTCATCGGTCGGCAGATCGGGCGGACCGAGCGGCTCCGGAATCTCCTCCTGAACCCCGCCCACGAGCACGGGCGGGGTGTCGCCGCACCGATCACGGATCTCTTTGGGAAGCACAGTATCGTGCAACATTCCACCGCCGGCAGCGATCTGGTCACCCACCCGGTACTCGAGGCCGTCCACCGTCAGGGTCGTGCCGTCCCAGGTGGTGAGATCGGCAGGGAAAAGGTACGGGCTGCCGTCGACGAGTAGGCAGCCGTTCTCGACCGCGAGGGTCCCCACGAACAGGGCCGCCATCGAGAAGTAACCACCGCCGGGCTGCTCCACTCGTTCATAGGTGAGCAGACCGTCGGTGAACATCGGGAACTCCGGCGTCGGGCTCGGGGCGGGAGCAATGCCCGCACCGCCGACCCCGCACCCCGAGACGGTCAGCGTGACAGCCGCGGTGATCGCGAGACCCAAGCCGAACCGTTTCATCGTTACCCCTTAGCTGCCGTGTACTCAGGAATGTCCGACCGAAGGAATTGGTTCCCGAGCCGCCGCGCGGGTCAGCTCCCGACGTAGGCGGCGAGGTGCTCGCCGGTGAGAGTGGACTTGTCGGCGACCAGATCCGCCGGGGTGCCCTCGAACACGATCAGGCCGCCGTCCCGACCGGCGCCAGGGCCCAGGTCGATGATCCAGTCGGCGTGCGCCATCACGGCCTGGTGGTGCTCCACCACGATCACCGACTTGCCGGAGTCGACGAGCCGGTCGAGCAGGCCGAGCAGGTTCTCCACGTCGGCCAAGTGCAGGCCGGTGGTCGGCTCATCAAGCACGTAGACGTCACCTTGGTCAGACATCTGGTTGGCCAGTTTGATACGCTGGCGCTCGCCGCCGGAGAGGGTGGACAGCGGCTGGCCCAGGCTGAGGTAGCCCAATCCCACGTCGACGAGCCGGCTCAGGATGGTGTGCGCGGCGGGCGTGCGGGCCTCGCCGGCGCCGAAGTACTCGCGGGCATCGGTGACCGACATGCCCAGCACCTCGCTGATGTCACGGCCGGCGAGCTTGTATTCCAGCACGGATGCGTCGAACCGCTTGCCCTCGCACACCTCACAAACGGAGGAGACCGTCGCCATGGGGCCGAGGTCGGTGAAGATCAGTCCGGCGCCGTTGCAATTGGGGCAGGCACCCTCGGAGTTGGAACTGAACAGGGCCGGCTTCACCCCGTTGGCCTTCGCGAACGCCTTGCGGATCGGTTCGAGCATGCCGGTGTAGGTGGCCGGGTTGCTCCGGCGGGAGCCGCGGATCGCGCCCTGGTCGATGGAGACCACGCCGGCCCCCGCGGGGATCGAGCCGTGCACGAGGGAGCTCTTGCCCGAACCGGCGACGCCGGTGATGACCACCAGCACGCCCAGGGGAATGTCGACGTCGACATCCTGCAGGTTGTGCGAGGTGGCGCCGCGGATCTCGAGCGCTCCGGTGGCGGTACGCACGCTCTCCTTGACCCGGGCGCGATAGTCGAGGTGCCGGCCGGTGAGGGTGTCGCTGGCGCGCAGGCCCTCGAGGCTGCCCTCGAAGCAGACGGTGCCGCCCGCCGTGCCGGCGCCGGGGCCGAGGTCGATGATGTGGTCGGCGATCGCGATCATCTCCGGCTTATGCTCCACCACGAGCACGGTGTTGCCCTTGTCCCGCAGGCGCAGCAGCAGCTCGTTCATCCGTTGGATGTCGTGCGGGTGCAGACCGATGGTGGGTTCGTCGAAGACGTAGGTGACGTCGGTGAGCGACGAGCCGAGGTGTCGGATCAGCTTGGTGCGCTGGGCTTCACCGCCGGAGAGGGTGCCGGCCGGGCGGTCCAGCGACAGGTAGCCGAGGCCGATTTCGGTGAACGAGTCGAACAGGTGCTGCAGTGCCGCCAGCAGCGGCTTCACCGACGGGTCGTTGATGGTGCGCACCCACGCGGCGAGGTCGCTGATCTGCATGGCGCAGGCATCCCCGATGTTGACGCCGTCGATCTTGGAGGAGCGGGCGCCCTCGCTGAGCCGGGTGCCGTTGCACTCGGGGCAGGGTGCGAAGGTGACGGCGCGGTCCACGAAGGCGCGGATGTGCGGCTGCATGGCCTCACGGTCCTTCGACAGCATCGACTTCTGCACCTTGGGGATCAGGCCCTCGTAGGTCATGTTGATGTTGTCGACCTTCACCTTCACCGGCTCCTTGTACAGGAAGTCCTGACGTTCCTTCTTGGTGTAGTCGCGGATCGGTTTGTCGGCGTCGACGAATCCGGATCCGGCGTAGATTCGCACGCCCCAGCCGTCGGCGGTGTAGCCGGGGATGGTGAGTGCGCCCTGGTTCAGCGACTTCGAGTCGTCGAACAGCTGGGTGAGGTCGATGTCGTTCACCGTGCCCATGCCCTCACAGCGCGGGCACATGCCGCCGGTGACACTGAAGCTGCGTCGTTCCTTGGTGGTGACGCCACCCTTCTCCATGGTGACCGCGCCCGCACCGGAGATGGAGGCGACGTTGAAGGAGAACGCCTGCGGCCCGCCGAGGTAGGGCTGGCCGAGCCGGCTGAACAGGATGCGCAGCAGTGCGTTGGCGTCGGTGGCGGTGCCCACCGTGGAGCGGGAGTTGGCGCCCATGCGCTCCTGGTCCACGATGATCGCGGTGGTCAGGCCGCTGAGCACGTCCACGTCGGGCCGGGCCAGTGAGGGCATGAAGCCCTGCACGAAGGCGCTGTAGGTCTCGTTGATCATCCGCTGCGACTCCGCGGCGATGGTGCTGAAGACGAGCGAACTCTTGCCGGAACCGGAGATGCCGGTGAACACGGTGAGCCGGCGTTTGGGGATGTCGACGCTGATGTCCTTGAGGTTGTTCTCCCGCGCCCCCTGTACCCGGATCAGGTCGTGGCTGTCGGCGGTCTGCAAGGCGGCGGGCTGAGTGTCAGTGCTCGTACTCATGGCCATGGTCATCCTGTCTCTCGTTCTGGTGCGGCCGCCAGCACGGGATCCAGTGCGCGGCCTGGCTCGATCTAACCAGTTCCGAGCATACGTCGGGTTCGTTTCGGTCGCGCTTCCCGCTCGACTGCTAGCCTCACGGCAGCGACCGAGTGGAGGCCCCATGCAATTGAGTGTGTTCCTCGTGTTCATGGCGGCGTGCCTACCGCTGGTTCTTGCGCCGGGTCCGTCGGTCGCCTTCATTCTCACCACGACGCTGAGTTCCGGTCGCAGGGCGGGACTCAGCGGGGTTGCCGGCGTGGAACTCGGCTACATCGTGCACATCATCGCGGCAGTCGTGGGCCTTTCCGCCGTCATCGCGGCCAGCGCGGCCGCGTTCACGGTGGTGAAGATCGCGGGTGCGGGTTACCTCATCTGGTTGGGCATCAAGGCGTGGCGGTCTCGCAACGAGACACCGCTGCGCGATCTTGGGTCTGTCGGCGTCGCGATCCCTCCCGGCGCGGCCTTCCGGCGTGGCCTGCTTGTGGGGGTGCTCAATCCCAAAACTGCAGTGTTCTTCCTGTCCTTCCTGCCTCAGTTCATTCAGAGCGGATCGGTGCCGGCGTGGCTGCAGATGGGAGTGCTCGGCCTCACGTTCATCGCTATGGCGTCTGTCCCGGATCTCGCGTGGGCGCTCACCGGTAGCGGAGTGCGGCGCCTCCTGCCGAGCGTCCGGATGAAGACGATGGAGCGCATCTCGGGAACGGTGCTGTTCGGGCTGGCGGCGTATGCGCTCACCGCGCGGCGAGCCGTGACCTAGTCACTCTCCACGTCCATCGCCTGCAGCCGGCGGCTCCAGGCGACCTCGCGTTGGAGCTGGCCGGTTTTGGTGAAGAGGCGCACCTGATGCGTGGAGGCGAGGGCCTGCGCCAGCTCATCCCGGTCGGCCGAGGTGAACCCGAGTTGCTGCCAGAACGGGCCGGAGCGTCGGCTGAACAGCCAGGCACATTCCGCACCGGATTCGGCCGCGCGGTCGAGGGCGAACCGCGCCAGCTCCAGCCCCCACCCGCGGCCACGCCTGGCCGGATCGACCGCCACACTGCGGATCAACACGTGACGGTCGTCGGGGCTGCGCTCGTACCCGGTGCTGCCAACGACGCGCCCGCTGTCGTCGTCGCGGGCGATCCACAGTTGCACGGCGGGAGAATCGAGCCCGCTGAGGGTGAGGTCGGCGACGCGGAGGAACTCGGTCAGGTCGTCCACGTCCTGGGGAGCCGCGGGCGTCAGCTGAAGCATGCCTCAACGATAGGGGGGTGCACGTGCGCTCGCCGGGTGCCGCCGGTAGTCTCGTGCCATCAGGGGATGGGGAAACGTGGCCGAGAGCGAGAATTCACTGCCAGACGAGCACCCGTTGGCGGTGGGCTGGGCAGCGTATGCACCGCTCACGGGCGCGGTATTCAATGCACATGGGGAGAGCGTTCTAACCCCGGAGCAATTCGCGGTGCTGCAGCGAGATGGCCTGCCGGCGCTTGACCTCGCAGTGCTCAGCGCCCGTCCGGTGGGAACACCGGATGAAGAGGCCCCGCCACCGGTGGGCACAGCGGTCTGGTTCACCCGCTGGCAGGTCGACGAAGTGCGCCTCGATGTGGGCGTCGGCGATGAGGTCGACTGGAGGCTCACGCCCATGGACCTCCCGTGGCTGACTCGTCTGTTCGGTGCGCGGCGCACCGTCGACCTGCAACTGGACTTCTACGCGGAAGCCCTCGGTGACGAGCAGCAATACTCATTAGTGGCGGGGGCCGTCGTTGAGGTCGAGGTCGTGCGCTGCCCGATGCACCTATCGACCGACCCTGCGGAAGGCGTCGGATGGGTGCCGGTGCCGGGCCAGGCCTGGACCACACGGCTTGACCGCACCAAGGACCTTCCAGACACGAACACCGAGAACGTCTACGGCTTCATTGTGCACGTGCGCGAAGACTGAATCGGTCAGCGAATGTCGGCCCGGGCCACAAATCGGCGCTGCCAGGGCGTCTCGACCGCGCGGGCCCGGTAGTTGGTGCGCACCCATGCCACCGCGTCGGCCGCGGGAACTCCGGCGTGCCGGGCAAGGATCGCGAGCGCCGTGCCGGTTCGCCCGGTGCCGCCGCCGCAGGCGATCTCCACCCGGGTCGAGTCTGAGCGCTCATACGCGTCCCGAAGGGTGGCCAGCGCATCCGTGGGCGACCGGGGCAGACGGAAGTCCGGCCAGCACACCCAGTGGGATTCCCACCGGTCTTCGAGGTGTGGCCTGGTGGTGAGGTAGAGGCCGAACTCCGGAAGCTCGTTTTCGTCAGTGACGCGGTCGCGCAGGGCCCGCCCGCGCACACGGAATCCATTGGGGAGTGCTACCACCCCCGTGGTCGTCTCGCTCCAGCTGCCCATGCTGCGAGTCTAGAGACGCCCGGACGCACGCGTGTCGATCTGGTCGAGTTGCTCCTCGAGCGTCCCGATCCCACGCAGCTGCTTCGCCGTATCGAAGGGCGCCCAGATGCCGAGACCGCCGAACAGCGCAGCACCGACCCAGACGAGACCGCCGAGCGCAGGGAGGGCCTGGGTGAGGCCCGCGGCGACATAGAGGGCCGCGAATCCGAAGAACTCGAGCGGGTACAGCCAGCGTCCGCGTAGCGCGGCCTGCTTCCCGGCGGCGAGCACGGGCCGCCACTGCAGTGGGTCGGCGTCCGCCGGCAGCCGCTTCGTGCGCACAGCCAGACGGAGGGCTCTCGCCATCGCAAGTCCTCCGCTGCGGCGCCAGGAGAGAACCAAGAAACGGGTCAGCCAGACCCCGACGACGAGACCGAAAAATGACCCGGCGAGAATCGCGGGTATCAGGGCAGCTGACGATCCGATCGTGAGGAGGAAGGCGACCATAGCGCTGCCCGAAAGCACTGACGAGACGAGGAAGACGAGCAGCATGCTCGTGCGATCCGAGCTGCTCGGGGCTGGTGCGCTGGTGGAGCCATCCGTGGTCATGCAGCGGATGCTACTCGAGCCCGGCACATGTGGCGCAGACGGAAAAAAGGAGAAAGTGAGTTTACAAGGATCAAATCTCGCGATTTCGCCCTTGAAAACTCACTATTGCCTTCTAAACGGATGCCGCGGGTGCGGCCAGGTGAGCGCGGAGCCGTTGCACGATCGCCACACGTGCGGCACGGCCCACAGCGGTGGGCAGCAGCGGGTACACGTGCACCTGCCCGTCACCCTGGTGAAACTCCAGGTCCACGCCGGCTTCCGCGGCCTTGTCCACGAGCAGATGCGCATCCGGGTTCAGCACGTCCCGGGTGCCGCTGAAGAGGGTGATCGGTCCGAGCCCGGTCAACTCGCCCATCAGCGGGCTCACCACCGGATCCAGGGTGTCGCGATCGCCCCGCCAGAGTTCGGCCAGAACCCGACCGCCCGGGGTGGCGAGCCACGGGTCGCTCGGCTGCACGGTGGGGATGAGCGGATTGCTCCAGCTCAGGTCGAGGGCGGGGGAGACCAGCACCGTGTGGGGCAGTGTCACGTCGTGTTCGTCTCGCAGCGCGAGCGCGACCGAGAGGGCGATCTGCCCGCCGGCGGAGTCGCCCGCCAGACAGGTGGCGCCGTAGCGGCTCACGTTCCGCCGAACCAGATCCCCAACACCGGCCGCCACGGCGGCTGCGGTGCCAAACGGTACGAGCGGGTAGATCGGCACCGTGACGGTGGTGTTCGCCTCGGCGGCGATCTGCGCGGCGAGGTGCCAGTGTTGCCCGGCGATCTGGTTGACCCATCCGCCGCCGTGCACGTAGACGACGCTGCCGACCGGGGTGGTTCCGATCGGGGTGATCGTGTACACCGGCCAGTCCTCGAGGGAGGCATCCACGCGCACATCCTGGCGTAGCCGGCTCGGCGGGCCGTAGGTGGCCGGCCGGAGCTCGAGGGCCCGCACACGACGCCGGGCGGCATCCGCCGTGATGAAAATACGGTTTGCGCGCATGAGACGGAGGGCCGGAACGATCAGACGGCTCGGAACAGTGACCATGCCTTACAGTCTGGCGGGGCGCAGACCCGTGAGGATGATTTCGAGCAGCGGGGCGCGGTCGGCCGGGGTGCCGAGTCGCACCGCGTACTCGATGCCGCAGACGAGGTGGGAGAGCTGGTCGAGGGTGAGGTCCTGCCGCACCGCGCCGGCGGTCTTAGCGCTTGCGAGCACGGCGGCGAAGGTGCCGAAGATCTCCTGCTTGGCCGCGCGCACCTCCTCGGATTCGTCCTCCGGTGAGAGCAGCACTGACTGCAGGCCACCGTCCTCCAACTGCAGGGTGAGCGCCGATCGCACGTAGAACGAGAACGCGGCGCCAGGGTCGGGTTCGGTCGCCGCCCGTCGCGAGATGTCGAGCATCCGCTCGACGGTATTGGCGGTGAGCGCCTCCACGAGCGCCTGCACGGTGGGGAAGTGCCGGTAGACGGTGCCGACGCCGACACCGGCCTCGCGGGCCAGATCGTTGAGCCGCAGATCGTGCGAGTCATGTGCTCTGGCAACCTCGAGGATGCGAGCCCGGCTGCGGGCAGCGTCGGAACGGAGGATTGCCATTCCCAGAGTCTAACCGAAACGGATGAATCATCCGTTCTTGTGCTAGCGTGAAAACGGATACATAATCCGCTTACAGACAAGGACCTCATGACCTGGACTCCCACCGACCTGCCCGCCCAGCCCAATCGCACCATCGTCGTCACCGGGGCGACCGCCGGCATCGGCTACTTCGCCGCCGAGCAGCTCGCCGCCTCTGGCGCCCACGTGGTGCTGGCCAGTCGATCGGCGGCAAAGCTGCACGTTGCCATGACCGCGATTCGCTCGCGGGTGCCGGATGCGTCGCTGCACGCCGTCGTGCTCGAGCTGGGCTCGCTTGCGGCGGTGAGCGCCGCGGCCGAGGAGTTGGCCGCGTTGCCCCGCCTGGATGGCATCCTGTTGAACGGCGGGGCCATGACCATGAGCCGCCGCGCAACGACGACCGACGGCCTGCCCATTCTGCTGGGTACGCACGTGGCCGCGAACGTGCGCCTACTCGCCGGGGTGCTGCCCGCCCTGATCCGGACCGCGACCGAGCACGGCACGATCGGCCGGGTGGTGCACACCTCGACAGGATTCGTCGGGCTGCGTCGTTACGACCTCGAGGATGTGCGCCGGGTGCCGTGGACGGGCATCGGCGCGTATACGAAGGCGAAGACGGCCACCGAGGTGTTCGCCTTCGAACTCGACCGCAGATTGCGGGCGGCTGGCCTGCCTGTAGCGTCGGTGGTCTCCCGGCCCGGTGTAGGCGTGGACGCCAAGACTCCCCAGCGCGTCGGCATCCGGGATGCGACGACGCCGTACCAGCGCAATCCCTACACGCCGTGGGCGCAGGGCAAGGACACCGCGGCGTGGTCGGCGGTGCGGGCGCTCACCGACCCGTCGGTGCGGGGAGGCGAGTATTTCGCGCCCAGCGACGGTCCCCGCGGCGAGCCGATCGCCGTGCAGCCGCTGGCGAGGACGGCCACTCCAGCCGATGGTGTCGCTGCTCACGTGTGGCAGCAGCTTGAAGCGCTCGCCGGGGTGCAGGTGCCCGGCCTGCTGCGACCGCAGGTTAGGAGATAGTGGGTTTGTAAGGACGCAAGGTGGCAAATGCGTCCTTCTGAAGTCGCCAAATCCTTCTAAACGGATGCCCGAGCACCTGTCGGCACGTACCCAAGCGGATGGCTAACGGAGCCGACGTGCTCGCAGCACGACGTCCTCGGTGTGGTGCGCGCCGGCGCCGGCGGTCACGTGTCGGGGCCTGATCTCGTCGACCTCGATCACCCAGTCCTCGTCCAGCAACGCGGCCACATCGCCCGGACCCACGTAATCGTCGGGGTGGAACCCGTGTGCGGCGGCCTGCTCGGGGGTAGGCGCGGGGTGATGCACCACCAGGAGGACGCCGTTCGGCGCGACCAAGCCGAGCAGCGCCCGCTCGGCAGCATTGTCGGCGGTGCGCAGCAGAGCGGGGTACTGCGCCGAGACGAGCTCGAAGGATGCCGGCGGCAGCGCGGCCTCCACGAGGCCGTCATGTCGCCAATTCACCCGCACGCCACGGAGCTGCGCGTGGAGTTCTGCCCGCTCGAGGGCGACCCGGGAGACGTCCAGCGCGGTGACCCCCCAGCCGTTCTCGGCCAGCCAGACGGCATCGGCTCCCTCTCCACACCCCACATCCAGCACCCGGCCGGGACGAAGCCCGCGAATCTCGGTGACCAGCGTGTTGTTGGGCTGTCCGCTCCACACCTGGTGACGGTCCGAGTAGCGCTCATCCCAGGCTCGTTCAACCGCGTCGGGGTCAGGATTGGTTTGGTGCATGACTGCAGCCTGCCGCGTGGCACGTGCGGATTCAAACGAACTTGCCGAACCGGCAACCGACATCCGCACGTCGATTGCCGCGGGGCGGGGCCCTAGCGGTGAGCGGAGGAGTCGGGGCGCAGCCGGATGAGGCGCTGCGAGCCGTCCTCGTCCAGCTCCACGAGCTTGTCGCGCGAGGAGAGGAAATCCGTGAAGGAGCGGAAACCGAGCGGCTTCTCGTTGAAGGACGGGTCCATGCGGCGCATCTGGTTCTTCACCGTGCCCGTGTTCAGCCACTCGTCGGCATCGCCCTTGGCGTGACCGATCTGCAGCGCGCGCACCAGAAGCTCGGTCGCGAGGGTCTGCGGGTCGATGTCGTCGGCCGGTTCCGGCTCGTCGTACTGGGTGTCCTCGGTGTGCGAGAACATCGGAATGGTCGTGAACTTACGCGCCTTGCTGGCCTCCGGTTCCGGCTCCACCTCAACGGGCTCTACGGCCTTCCGGCCCGAGCCGCGCTTCGGGGCGGTCGCCGGCTCGGGCGGCTCGCTGGCGATGACCTTCTCGATGCCGGGCAGCGAGTCGTAATCTTCGAACTCGTCGCACGCCGCGGCGAGGGAGGTGCTCGTGGACCCGGCCACGCCGATGCCCACGACGAAGCGGCCGAGCCGCTTCGACTTCTGGGCGAGAGCGATGTAGTCCGAGTCGCCGGCGATGATGATCACGTGGGTGAGGTCGGGCAACCGGAAGAGGTCCTCCACCACGTCGACGGCGAGGCGGATGTCGGCGCCGTTCTTGGTGCCGCGGGTGGTGGTGGTGAACAGCTGGGTCAGGTCGACCGCGCGGGACATCAGCTGGCGCTGGTAGCTCGCGTTGACGGGTACGGACCAGTCCGCGTAGGCGCGGTTGACCACGAGGGTGCCGAAGGAGGCGGCGAAGTCGATGATGGCGTTGAAGTCGACCGTGGCGGCGGCGAGACGTGCGGCGACCTCGGGGTCGGCATCCCGGCTCGTGCGGTCGAAGTTGCGGATGCCGTCGCGCTGGAACGCGTTGCGGCCGTGCAGCTGCTGGTACCGCGAAATGACGATGTTGTCGAAGTCGATGTACAGGCCGACGCGGGCGTCGTTCGGTTCAGTCATGGTGAGCTCCTTAGCCACAGGCGGAAGACTCAATAGCGATCCGGTACGTCCAGTCTGGTGCGCGGGGCGCGGCGAGGGCAACTCGGGCCGGTTAGCCGTGGCCGGTGGCGGGCTTCTCCGCCAGGGCCGTTTTGAGGATCCGGATCGCTTTCGGACCGACGCCGTGCAGGTGAGCAAGGGCGTCAATGTCGCGGTCACGCAGGTCGTCCAACGAGGTGATGCCAACCTCCGCGAGTGCCCGGGCGGCTGGTGCGCTGGTCTTCGGCAGGGGAGTGGGGTCAGGCATGCTTCGACCATATGCCCCGGATGCCGATTCGTCAGGTGGAGGGCGGCCCCCGTGATCACGGTGGGCACGTACTCGAGTAGCTGCAGTCGGCCATCGAAGGTTCGGATGTTGATCGTCTCTAGCGCCACATCCGGGTAGCCGTCGTAGATCCGGTTTCGGCCGGTCTTCCCCGTGATCACCGGGAAGATCACGAGCCGGAACCGGTCTACGAGGCCGGCGGTCAGCAGTGAGCGGCACAGGGTGGGGCTACCCAGGGTGGTGAGCATTCCGGTGCGGGTGCGCTTCAACTCGGTCACGGCTGCAACGGCGTCCCCGGTGATCAGTTCGGTATTGGGCCAGGTCAGCGGCTCGGTCAGCGTCGACGAGAACACAATCTTCGGCACCGCGTCCAGTCCGGTCAGGCTGTCGCCTTCCGCCTCGGTGAACCCCGAATCCGCGGCCGCCGCTCGTTCGGACATTCCGGACATCAGCGTGTAGGTGTTACGCCCCATCAGCACGGTGCGTTCGTATCCCGCTCGGTCCGCCGCCCAAGGCATCCGAGGCGCGCCCTTTCGCGGTCGGCACGCCCGGGTCATGCTGGAATCCGAATGCACCAGGAGGGAGCCGCATGCCCACCGCACCGGTGCTGTCCGACCGCCCGTGGTGGGCGCGCCTCGCAGCCGGGTCGCTGGTGGCCTGTGCGGTGTGGCTGTCGGTTGACGCGCTGGCGGCGGCGATTTTCGGCACCGACTATTCGTTCGGGTCCCACGCCTTCCGCGCGGTTGCCACCACGGTGTTGGTGCTCGCTTCCTTCGCGCTGTTGCTGCGGTGGGAGCGCACCCGGCCCGCGGACTACGGCGTCGTCGGGGGAGCGGGTGCGGTGCGCGGCTTCATGCTCGGCCTAGTGGGGTATCTCGTGCCGTGTCTCGGGGCGACGATCGTTATCTTTGCTCTCAATCTCGCCTCGTTCCAGGTGCCGGCAGCTCCGCTCGAGGTCGCTGGCCAAGGCCTGCTGGTGTTGGTGCTGGTGGTCCTGTACGAGGCGGTCCCGGAGGAGCTCATCTTCCGCGGCTACCTGTTCCGGGTGCTCGCCGAGCGGCTGTCCGGCTGGCTCACCATCCTGGTTCAGGCCTTGATGTTCTGTGCCTTCGGGGTGATCGTGGGGGCGGCGGGCACCGTCGATCGCATCCTGTTGTTCTTCGTGTTCGCCATCTCGCTCGGCTACCTGCGCCAGATCACCGGCACCGTGTTCGCCACGATCGGCTTTCACGCGGTATTCCAGCTGCTCGCGCAGTGGTCGCTGGGGGAGCGCTGGAACACACTGACCGTGGTGGACCCGGGAAGCTGGTACGCCCTCGTCGCTCTCGGCATCGTCCCGTTCGCGTGTGCGCCGGCGCTCGCCGCGGTGCTGGTGCGGATGCGGCCCCGCACGACGGCGTAGCGACCTACAATTCCAAGCTCATGTCGCCCGTCTCCGGCACGGTGCCCGTCGAGGCATACCGCAGGAGCACCGCGCCCTTCTTCGACACCGCCTCAGCCGAGAGGAGCTTGAGCGCCGCCGGCGGCCCGTCGGCGGGGAACAGTCGCTTGCCTGCCCCGAGCACAATCGGATACACCCAGAAGTTCAACTGGTCGAACAGGTTCTCGGCCACGAGAGTGCGAGCGAAGTTGATGCTGCCGATCACGTGGATCTCCTCGTGCCGCTCGCGGAGCGCGGTCAGTTCGGCGGCGAGATCACGGCCGAGCAGATGCGAGTCGCGCCAGCCCAGTTGCGGTGTGCTGCGGGAGGCGACGTACTTCGGGATGGCGTCGAACTTCCGCGCGATGCCGGCGGCCGGGCCGTCCAGCTGATGCGGCCAGTACGAGGCGAAAATGTCATACGTGCGCCGGCCCAGCATCAGGGCATCCATGGCCTGAATCCCCTCATCCACCTGGGAACCGTCGGCCTCGTCCATCAGGGGTGCCTGCCAGCCGCCGAACGCGAATCCATCATCCGTGTCTTCGTCGGGGCCGCCGGGAGCCTGGGCGACTCCGTCCAGCGTGGTGAAGAGGTCGATGTGAATGCGACCGGTCATGGGTTCTCTCCTCGGGGGTCGAATCTTCGGCGTCGTCGCCGCTCGGTGGCAACATGCTGGCCACGAACGCCCACGCTTGTCAAGGACCGCAGGCGCGCGCCGTCACCTGCCCGTGCGGACCATCCGCATTTCGCGCACGCCATCTGTTACCTGCACGGTGCCGTCCGGCACGAAACCCTGCTTGCGATAAAAGGCTTGCGCTCTCGGGTTGGGATCGGCGACCCACAGGCAGGCCGCCGCTGCGGGTGTCACGACCGTGTCCAGCAGCACGGCGCCGGCACCAAGCCCGTACACGGATGCGTAGGTGTACAGGACGTAGAGCTGCGAGGTCCACGGCGCATCCGCGTCCGCAGGGGGTCCGGCCATGGCGATACCCACCAGGTCGCCGGCGCGCTCCGCGACCGCGATCCGGTTGCGTGCGTAGAGCGGATCGGTGATCGCGGCCGCCCAGAAGTGTTCGCGGCGGGAGATGAAGCCGGGGTCGTCCAGGATCTGGTCGGTCATGAGGCCGCGGTATGTTTCCCGCCAGGTTTCCACGTGCAGCCGAGCGATCTGCGGAACGTCGTCGACAACCGCTGTTCTCACCCGAGGCGCTGTGCTCATGGCGCGACTCTACTCACCCTCGGAGATTGCGGCACGGGGCAGTGCGTCGGCGACCTCGCGATGACCGGGTGCCTGCCGGTAGGTTTACGACCGATGCAGGGCAACTCGAAAAGCCCCGACGAAAGGACTCATCATGGCCGGTGGTTACGATGTTCGCGCGCTCTACCCGGACCTTTTCGAGGGAATCGACGAAGATCTCGCCAGTCAGATTGCGAGCGGCTTCGGCAGCGACGCCCACGAAGGGTACGAGGCGAATAGGCGTGACGTCGAGCTCATGCTGATGTATGCGACCGACCAGATCACTCGGGCGGAGTTCACCACGCTTGCCCGAGCCGAAATCGGCCTACCCCCGGAGACGCCCGACAGCTGAGACAGGTCGGGCAGTATCGTTTCATGGCTGCTAATTCTTCGATCGACTGGGCCGTGCCCAACCTGCCGTCCCGCGACTTCGACGCGACGGAGACGTTCTACGGTGCCTTCGGCTTCACGCGAGCGTTTCGTGACGAGGGCTGGATGATTCTCACGCGCGGCGGACTCCAGCTGGAGTTCTTCCCGGCCCCCAACCTCGACCCGTTCACGAGTGGCTTCATGTGCTGCCTGCGCGTCGCCGACGTCGACGAACTGTATGACGCCATCCGCCGCACCGGCGTGCCTGACGTCACCATCGGAATGCCTCGGCTGCACCCGGTGCGGCAGCAGGACTGGGGATTGCGAGCGGGGTATCTCGTGGACCTGGACGGCACCCAATTGACGCTCATCGAGCAGGTGGAGTGAGGGTCGCAGGCTAGCTCAGGGCGTGCGCGCCTGGGCCCGGACATGGCAGGCTGACCTCATGGGGATTCGACGGGGACTGGGTATGGCGGGAGCGATCACGGCGGCGGTGCTGCTCGTGAGTGGATGCGCGGGGGAGCGGGACGAGGCGGCTTCAAGCTCAACATCCGCGCCATCGGCCGGCGTCACGGATGTGGCGACACCCTCCCCAACGCCGACGCCAACCCCGACGCCGACCCCCACACCGACGGTCCCGGTCACGGAGCAGTTGCTGGACCAGACCGTCGACGCCGGCGCCGTCGCGGAGGGGGCACCGGGGACGGTCTCCGGAACTGGGCCGTCGAACGTCACGTATCAGCGCCAGGGCGAATTCGCCGTCGTTGTCGAGCTGGATTGCGCGGCCTGCACAGGCACGGCCGTCGTGACCGCGCCGGGCCGCATGTCGCCCTTCGGCGAAGCGGCGGCACCCATGCGCGGATCATTCCTGATGGACATCTTCAAGGACGACCCGGTGGACCAGACGTTCATCGTGAAGGCGGAGGGGCCGTGGACGGTGACGATGCAGAGCTGGAACGACCTGCCGTACGTATCCGGCCCTCAGTCAGGCACCGGTCCGGCGGTGCTGTACTTCTCCGACGATGTCTCCCACGTCACCGTCGACTACGCGCCCGCCGGTCCCGACGACTCGTTCTCGGGGCGGGTGTACACCACCTCCGACGACACGCAACTCTTCGGCGACACGGGCGCGTTCTCCGAGGTGTTCGACGCCGACCTGCCGGGAGTCATGGCAATCCAGACCAACGGAACCTGGACTGTCGTGCCGACACCGTAGCGGTGCTGTAGCGGTGCTGTGACGTTACGGTCAACGTATGAAGATGCCTTGGAACCGCAAGCCTCAGGTCGACGATCAGGCTCACCGTGAAGCGAAAGCGTACGTCACAGAGATCGCATGGGAGGCCATCGCCCCTGGCTTCACGGACAAAGACGACATCATCGAGTCGATCTCAGAGATGGCCGACAGCGATGACGACCTCGCCTTCTCCGGCCTGGAGGCCGCGGCGATCGTTGAGGAGCTGTGGAAAATACGCCTCCTCGACCTCCAGCAGCCCCTTGAGCGCGACCCCTCCGACGATGTCCGCGTTGCGGCCGCCTTCGCCGAGCTTGAAAGCGTGGGTGTGATCGCCCGAATGAACCTGGGCTTCGACCAGGGGGAGGGCAGCGACGCAGCCCGACGCATCGCCAAGACTGTCGGAGCGCGTGGGTTCGTCTACTTCCATCAGCAAGACGCCAACCGCCTGGCATACCCGGATGCAACGCTGTACCTCGGGTGGGACGCCGTCGGCACCACGCGGGAAGACTACGACGCGGCGACAATTCGCCTGGGAGAAGAGATCCGTGCGGCCCTGGAACGCCAGCTCCTCACCGTGGCATGGGACGGCACGCTGGCGAGTCGCCCCGGAGTGCTGAACGTCAACTGGCGGAAGCCGCTGCCCACCTGACCGGGGTGTGGGGGCCACGGGTGAGACGGTGCTGTTGCTCGATGGACCGGCCCCACGCGGTTCCCGCGAGGATGAGGGCGATACCGATGTATCCGGCGAGGGCCACGTTGTCCCGAGCGATCGTAATTCCCACCACTGCAGCCCAGATCGGCTCGGTTCCGAGTAGAAGGCTCACCCTCGAGGGTGAGGTGCGCCGCACCGCCCAGGTCTGCACAAGGAACGCGAACACGGTGCACGCGAGCACCAGGTAGAGGAACAAGACCGTGCGTCCGGGGTCGAGGCGCGCCAGAAAAGTCGGGATCGAGTCGCCGTAGAACAGCGACGCCACCGAGAAGAGCACTGCGCAGGTGGCCAGTTGCACCGTGGTGAGGTGAAGCGAGTTCATCGGTCTGTTCCCGGTGAGGGCGAACATCGAGGTGACGTGCACGGCGCGAACGATTGCCGCGACGAGGATGAGCAGGTCGCCGAGGCTCGGCGCCTCAAAGGCGCCGTTGCCGGCCAGCAGCGCAACCCCTCCGATTGCAATCACCGCGGCAAGAAAAAACCGACCCGGCAGTCCGCGGCGGGAAACCACGGACTCGAGAATGGGGGTGAACACGATCGTGAGGCTGATGATGAGTCCGGCGTTTGTAGCGGACGTGTGGGCTATCCCGAAGGTTTCGAACGCGAACACGGCGGCCAGGAGTACTCCGAGAATGGCTCCTGCGCGCAGTTCTGCTGCCGTGATCCGTTCGTGGCGAGCGGCCACGATGGCCGCCATGAGGGCCGCCGCGAGCAGCATCCGGAGCGCGAGGAGCGCCACGACGGAGTGCGGCGTGATGAGCTCCTTGGCCACGAGGTAGGTCGATCCCCACGTGGCAGCAACCAGGAGCAGTAAGAGGTCGACGCGGAATCGGCCGAGTAGAGCAGTCATTCCGCCATTGTCCGGTGCGCATTCCCGTAAGACAAGAGAGCGGTCTCGTGGCGGATGCTTTAGTTTGAACTTATGGAATTGGGTCAGCTTCGAGCACTACGAGAGTTAGGCGACCGAGGCAGCATTGCCGCGGTCGCGGCCGCGCTGTTCGTCACACCCTCGTCGGTATCGCAACAGATCAGCGCTTTGCAGCGTCACTCGGCCGCGCCGTTGACGTTCAAGGACGGACGGCGAACCGCTCTTACCGACGCAGGCCGCGCACTGGCGATGGCGGCGATCGACGTGGAGGTGGCGCTCGAACGCGCCGCTCAGGCGGTGGCTCGCTTCCAGACTGATCAGTTGGGCACCGTGTCCGTGGCCGCATTCCACAGCGCGGGCCTGGCCGTCTTCGGTCCGCTGATTGCCGCGAGCGCCCGTCCTGACCGGCCCGACGTCCGGCTGAGTGATTTCGATGTGGCGCAGGAAGACTTCCCCATGCTCACGGCCGATCACGATCTTGTCCTCGCCCACAGACTGGTCGGCAGCCCGCCGTGGCCGGAGTCGGTGCGCGTGGAACCGCTGCTTTACGAGCCCCTGGATATCGCTGTCCGGCGCGATCACCCCCTCGCCGCGAAGACGGCGATCGAACCGGCCGATCTTCACGCCGAGGCCTGGGTCGCCGTGCACGAGGGGTTCCCGCTCAAACAGGCGCTCTCCGTCATCGCGGGAATCGGGGGGAGTGAGGCACGCATCCTGCACCGGATCAACGAGTTCTCCGTGGCCGCCGCGGTTGTCGCAGCGAGCGGATGCGTCGCGCTGATGCCCCGGTACACAACCGATTTGCGCGACCACCCGCACCTCGTGCTTCGCCCGCTCGCCCGTCCCGAACTGGGGCGGTACATTGACTGCTTGGCTCGCCCGGAGACCCTGGAGCGCGCCAACGCGCAGGCGGTGCTGTCGCAGATGAAGACCATAGCCGGCGCTCTCACCCGGTGAACGACCGGTGTCGGCATCGCGACGGGCGGGCTGCGGGCGCGCTGATAGGTTGTGTGCCATGTCGGTCTCCTTCGAATGCACCACTGAGTCGGTGCTTGCCCCGGAGCGGCTTTTCGATCTTGCCCGGGACATCACCGCGCACACGAATTCCATGTCGGGGTTCCGGGAAACGGCGGTCGGTGGTGTGCGGCGGGGGCTCATCGGCCTCGACGAGGAGGTCACCTGGCGTGCGTGGCATTTCGCGCTACCGCTGCGCATGACGAGCCGCATCACGGCCATGAGCCCACCGGGCAGCTTTACTGATGAACAGGTGCACGGCCCCTTCCGGTACTTCACCCACGAGCACCTGTTTCGACCACACGGAGAAGGCACGCTCATGATCGATCGGGTGTCGTTTGCGGCGCCCCTAGGGCTCCTAGGTCGATTCGTTGAGCGCCTGGTGCTGGCCAAGTACATGCGCAGACTGATCGAGCAGAGAAACGGATACCTACAGGGCGTCATCCGCTAGCTCAGGAAACCACCCGGCTCACCCGTGCTGCCACCGAGATCAATGCGGTGGAGGACTCGCCACGAACCCGGTTCGGTTGATCCCTCCATGAGACTGAGGGACGTGACATTCGCGGCGAGCGGAAGGTGCGGGTGGATCGCCTCCATGGCCACCCGTAAAAGGCCCACCGGTTTGCCTTCGCCTATCGTGACGTGTGGGACAACGCCGTCGAATGCTCCACCGTATGGAGGGCACTCAGGGAATGCGCTCGAAACCCGTTCAATGAGGTTCGTGAACGGTTGGGGGTCTGACGGTTTGAGCCAAGCCACATGGTCGGCGAACCAGCCGAAACCGCCGAACTCAGCCGCGAATGGGAGTACCCCGGCCACAGCCTCACGAACTCTGACCAGCGTGTCGCCATTGACATTTACGGGACACACGAACGGGTAGAGCACGGTGAGGTGCGCCCGCATTCCCCACCGCCGCGAAGGGTCCAGAGTCACCCGGTGCTCATCGATAACCGCGTCCAGCTCCGGTAATTCGACAACGATCGCGCTCTCCCGCTCATTACCCATATGGTCATTCTGGCCGACCCGGATGCGGCAGTCAGCGGTAATGTTCGGAGCTCTACCGGTGTGCAGCCTGCCAGGAGAGGTCGATCTGGGAGAACTCTTGGGCGTAGCATCGGCCTTCTTCGCCCGAGGATACGGAATCGGACGAATTGACGTAGGTGACGATCAAGCTCGACGTGTTGACGGCGTCCAGGGGGTATCCGGCCGCGATCATGCACTCGGAGTACCGGTCGAACTGGGCGTGGTACTCCGCATCACTCACCTGGCCATCTGCCATCGCCGCAGCCTGCTGAGTGGAGGCATCGGGCGGAAGATTTTCGGGCGGGTTCAGCGAGGCGGCTGACACCGCCACTGCGAACGCTGCGGCCAGACCAACCGCGGCGACGGACGCGGCGATGCCGCGCGCGCGTCGCAGGCGAACGGACACTTCAGAGGACATAGCTCGCACCTCCCGGCCCCGGGGCCGGCGTTGATCGCCGATGGACCGAGTGTAGGAAAAGTAGTCGGCCCGGCCGGATCCCGCAAGGCCTGCTGGTCACAGCGGCAATTGAGAGCCGTACACGGATGGTGTCATCGTCGCGATTGAGCCGGGCGAGTGGGCGATTCCGTGGTGCGGAGGTAGATGCCGCGTGACCTGCTGGCCGTCCAGACGAGTGCACCGGCGGCGATGATCGCGGACAGCAGGCCGAGGATGTGCAGCATGAGCGACTCCACACCCCGTTCCGGCAGCAGGAACCCGTAGGGAACCCAACCGTCGGTCACGCCGCGAATCAGGACCGCGATCAGCCAGAGCACCGGGTACGGGAGCATCAGCCACAACCGGCGCCAGGGCAGGCGTGGGCGGTCTCCGAGCAGCAGCCAGTCGAGGGCAACGAGAACGGGGAAAACGACATGAAGGAGAACGCTCACCCAGGGCGGTGCCGACCCCGTCCCCGGTACCAGGAGGTTGTAGATCACCGCGACGACGAGGATGTACGCCGTCGCGATTCCACGCACGAGCACGAGTGCAGGTGGGATGCGCCGCCCGACGACGACGAGCACTCCGGTAGCGATCAGGACGAGGCTGGTGAGCAGGCTCGTCTGGTTGGTGAAGTACCCGAAATAGTCGAACGGGTTGCCGTCTCCGGCCGCGATGCGGAGAGCGTAAACGTAAATCAGAACGGCGGTGATCACCAGGCCGCTTCCGGCGCGGCAGATCCCGACGGCGATGACCTTCGGGCGGATCGTTGCGTCAGACATCACACGCGTGAGCCTATCGAGCGCGGGGGAACCCGTGTCGACTCGCCGTGATCGTTGCGACGAGGGCGGGGACCAGGAGTAGGAGAGCCGCCCACGGCAGGAAGGCAGGTCCGATCCCGGCGAGGAGAAGACCGCCGGAGACGGCGCCTCCGGCGATACCGATGTTCCAGCACGTCACCACGAGTGATTGGGCGACGTCGCCGGCGTCTCCGGCGGCCTCCGCGGACGAAGTCTGGAGCAGCGTTGCCGCACCACCGAATGCGAGCCCCCATACGGTTGCGCTCACGAATACCAGCCAGGGCAGGTCGGCAAACAGGCCCAGAGCGAGCGCTGCGACGGCGAACAAGGCGCAGCTCGCGATCATCAGCGGCCGCAGGTGGCGGTCGATGAGGACGCCGGTGACCCAGATGCTCAGCAGTGACGCGGCTCCGAAGACCAGCAGCACGACGTCGACACGATGCGCGAGGCCGAGGAGCGCGAGGTATGGGGCGATGTACGTGTACAGGATGTTGTGCGCGAGAACGAAGGCGAGCGTTACAAAAAGCACCGCGGCCACCCCGGGGATGGTCAGGGTTCGACGAAGAGGCAAGCGGGAATCCCTGCTCTGCCCGGGGAAGTCGGGAACACTGGCAAGTACCCAGCCGATCAGGATCAGAGCGAGCAGGGTCATGATCCCGAATGTGAATCGCCACCCCACCACACCCGCCAGAAAAGTGCCGGCAGGGACGCCGATCGACAGAGCGACCGGGGTACCGGCCATCGCGATCGCCATCGCCTTTCCGCGCTGCCGCGGTGTGACCATCCGTCGCGCGTACCCGGCCAGAAGGGCCCAGAGCAGGCCTGCAACCACCCCGGCGACGAATCGGCCGGCCATGGTGAGGAAGTAGTTCTCGGACACGGCGGTGATCGTGTTAGCGACTGCGAACCCCGCGATGGCCATCAACAGGATGCGTCGGCGAGGCCAGCCGATCGTCGCGGCGGTCAAGGGCACGGCGGCCAGCGCGGAACCGATCGCATACACCGTCACGGTCTGCCCGGCCGCGGCTTCGGTGACGCCCAGGTCGGCGCTCATGGCCGGCAGGATGCCCGCCGGCAGTGCCTCGGTCATGATCGTGATGAACCCCGCGGTGCCCAGAGCCAGGAGCCCTGCCAGCGGCAGGCGGTCGGGCCGGGAGACGCGGGGCGGGGAGTGCTGTAGTTGGGTCATAACGTTATCGTCAATGGTTGACGTTAGTGTGAAGGTCAAATCATGGTTATGACGAAGAAGCGAGGTGCGGCACATGAGGATCGGCGAGCTCGCTACAGCCACCGGCACATCCGCCAGAGCCCTGAGGCACTACGAGGACGAAGGTCTGGTGGTGCCCAGGCGGATGTCGAACGGATACCGGGAGTACGACGACTACCTGGTCGACCGGGTCATCCAGATTCGTGGCCTGCTCGACAGCGGCTTACCGACGCGGATCATCCGGCAAGTCCTGCCGTGCCTCGACAAGCCCCGTACGATCCATTTCACCGACGCCACCCCGGAGATGCTCGCCACCCTGGAACACGAGCGCGATCGGATGGACGAACGCATCGCGTTCCTTGGCCGCAACCGTGACGCGATCACCGGCTACCTCGAAGAGGTCCGTGCGCTGGCCTGACCGTGTGCTATCGGCCGATCTGCGAGGCAGCCGTACCCGGCCCGAACACGTGCAGATCGTCGATCTCGATTGAGAACGGTGATTCGACGTCTGCCTCGTCGATCAACCGAGTTGGCTTTTGGATCGACCCGGGCACGTCCGAAGTGCCATCCTCGGTGACAATAATGACGCCGATCACCCCGACACCGAGATCTGGTCGCGCGCCGATCATCGGAAATGGAACGTCCCGGGGCCATGTCGCATACAGGCCATCAGCAAGCTGTTCGGCCGCCGCGGTGTATTCAGCATCCGTGAACCCAGCATCCTCAATGATGTGCGCCCGCTGCCCCGTCGCGGCGACCGCGTCGACGACCGCGGGTACCGCATTCTTCGTGAAACCGATGATGGGCTGCACGTCGCTATCGAAGTAGAAGAACGCGAAGTCGTCCGGAAACGACTCCAGGACCGGAACGACAGCCGATGCGAACTCCATGGACGGTATCGCTGCGCGTTCGATTTCGGCGGTCGTGAGCGAGTCGGCAGTAGAGGTCGCGGTCGGCTCCACGCTCCCGGCAGAGGCTGTCGCGCACCCGGTCATTGTCAGCGCTGTCAGCGCAAGGCCGACGGCGTAGTAAGCGCGCTTCTTCATTTTCGACCTTTCAGAGGCACCGGATGTGTTCATAGGGGAATGTCCGGTGCGGACCCGCGAGTTCCGCGCCATTCCGCCGGTCGCCAACTCGAATCGTGAGCGATCGGGCCGGTCGTAGGGTGAATGCCTGCTTGAAAACCGATGCAGATCGTCGTCCTGCTGTCTCCAACGTCACTCACCTTGATTACACGGGCCCAGCTCAGATCGTTTCGCGGTACCCAAAGTTTCTACGGTTGCAGGAACGCGTCGATCGCAGCCCTGAAGGCTGCCGGCTGTTCGATCCACGGATAGTGCCCGCTGTTCTCGATCACCACGGATCTCCCGGCGGGGAAGAGGTTTGCCAAGGCGATCACCGGCGCAACGCCGGTCAGGCAGTCCTCAGCCCCGGCAAGCGCCAGAACAGGTGCTGGCATTCGCCTCAGGCAAGGCGCAAGGTCGCTCGGTGGTTCGACGCTGAAATACCCTTTCGTCGCGGTCAGGCTCCAGCGCCCGACTTGAGCATGCGCTCGTTCCATGGCGCCCCATCTTGCGTATCCGGCTGGCGCCGACTCCTGCTGCCAGGCGTTGTAGCCGTCGTTGTCGCTCGTTTGCGGCCCTGCCACCAACGCTGCGTATGCGGATTCAAAGTCTGAGTCACCGTGTCGACTTTCGCTGAGCGTGCCGGTATCGGATGCTTCGTCGACGAGATACGTCGCCGGAGGAGTGATCAATACCATCCGGGCAAGGCTCCGTGGGTACTGCGCGGCGTAGGCGATGGCCAACCTCGTTCCAGCTGAATGGGCGACCAGGACCACGCACCGAATCCCCAAAGCGATGCGCAGGCACTCGATGTCATCGGCTTGACTCCAGAACGACGCACGCTCAGGCGAATGAGGCATGGGAGTTTGTCCAACACCTCGCAGGTGCGGAATGATCAAACGGTGCCGCTCGCGAAGCCCGGCCAGGTCACCGAGGTAGCTGGGGTGACGCGCAGCTCCTCCGGCGAGGACGATGATCGGTTCCGTCTGGCCACCAACCCCCGCGCGGGCCACATCATCGTAGTGAAGTGATGACCCGTCGGAACCTTCGTAGTGTGGCATCCCCCGAAGCTACACGGCACACACGAGACCGGATGCCGAGCGTGCGGAGGAGTCTAATGACAGGTCGTCAGCTGAGTAGATGGGTGACGACCTGGCCGGTGACCGTGAGGTGGGTTTCCGCTGACTCGCGCCACGGCTTCGACGTGAGTTCGAGGCTGTGGTTGGCTGCTTCGACATCGACCAGGCGGGCGGATGTGGTGCCGACAAGGTCGGGCCGCCACGAGGGGTCGGCCGTGCCTCCGATGGCGAGGTGGCGTCCGGGGCTCACCCGGGCCAAAGCATCGGCGACGACCGGATCGGTGAGGATCGGCGTAAGCCACACGGCGCGAACATCCCGCTGCGCGAAGCGGGGAAGCGCAAAAGTCCCCAACGACTTTGCGAGCACCAATCCGGGTGGTGCGGGTAGCGCGTCTTCCGCGGCAGCCAGCGCTGACTCGACGAAGCCCTGCATGTCTTGACGCGCCGCGTCGTCGACGTCCGCATGCCAGTCGACGCTCCAGACATCCCAGCCGGCTTCAGTGAGAGCCCGCATCGGCCAGTAGAGCAAGGGCGCCTGCACGGTGTATCCAGCGCCCGGGAGGATCAAGGCGACGCGGGCGCCACTGTTGCTGCTGCTCTCACGCCGAATGACGACCATGGCTCGAGGCTAGTCGTGCTTCGGCGGGATGGCGGAGACGGAGCTGAATCTAGGTGTGTGTGACGTAACAAGGTAATTCGGACAAATTGCCGTCTCTGGACACCTGAAAAATACGGAGGTAGCCCAAAATCCAGTACGAACCGCGCCAAGATGCTTCGGACAAGCGAGACCAAGGCTTCTGCGATTTATCTGGAGGAACCCCTGTCTCGTATCTCACGAGATATGAGGCGCTTGGGTATTGCAACACCTCAGACACGGATCGGCCCTACCGGCGCGGCTTACCCCCCATAGTGCCTGAGCTCCGAGCCCGGGCCCGTTCGCTGCCGATGGGCCCAGCCTCCGCCTCCTAGAGGACAAGGCAAGACGTCGTCGGCGCTGCGTGTTCGACGGACGAGGACAGTATGAGGGCGTCGTGGCTGAGGATCAGTGATCGTGGGCCGTGGCCGGATCAATCGCCGCGGCACGGCGGGTGCGGCGTCGCTCGCTCACAATGAAGACGATGAGGAGAACGATCCCTGTGATGATCACGAGGTAGGTGCTGAGCGAGGCCAGGATCATCAGCGGATTCCCCGTCGTCGGGTGGCCGCTGAAGAGGAATAGGGTCGGGTCGGTCGACGCGTGCAAAAGGATCGGCCAAGTCAGACGGCCGGTCAGACGCAGGGCGAGGTACATGATGATGCCGAAAAAGAAGGTGTAAACGACCTGCGTCGCTGTCGTCGAGAAGCCTTGATCAGACACGAAGAAGTTCCCTGCATGCAGGGCAGCGAAGACCCCCGCTGACACCAGTGCCACAGCGATCTCCCCCCGGCCGGCCTTGCGCATGAAGTTCACAACGAAGCCGCGGGTCAGCAGTTCTTCCGCAAGGCCGACGAATAGGCCGGTCAAGAGCCAGGAGGCGACGAGCGCAGCGCCGGCATCGGTGAAGTCCACGCTCAGAAGCGCGGACACGTTGATAACCAGCACGACTGCAATGCCGACCCACATCCACCTGCGCCCGCGCACGGGTTGTGGCCCGAACAACTCCCCTAGCCAACCGAGCGAGGCCGCGAACGCTAGCAGCACCCCGGCTCCAAGGACGATCGGTAGGGCAGTCTCGATGAAGACGTCCATCGCGCCACCTGCGGCGCCCCGGACGCCTCCCTCGGTGCCGAACACAGCGCCCACAAGGAGCGATAGCAGCTGGTAAACGCCGTAGTAGACGGCCGCGAGCAGGACCGCCCGCCACCAGTCGCCGCGCTCCCAGAAACGCCTCCATGGCGTCTGGGAACGGGTGGGCAGGACGTTCTGTCTGTCGAGCATGTGCGGGCCTCCTGAGCCGTACGGGGTTGTGTGCCAAAACTATCGGCCCAACACGCTCGTCCGCCAGAACGGTTTGGTGCGCCCCCGGAAAGACAGAAGATGGGGGTGATGGCGAGACTGCGTCGTCAGCGAAAGACGCGCGTGTTACGTCTCGGTAAGCAACGCAAGCCGAGCACTAGGCAGCTAGAAGCTCCACCAATCCCAGCCGGGGAGGGTGCCGCCCAACAGGTGTGTGATCTCCCTCCGGATGCGAGACAGGTCTAGTGAGCAGGCGAGCTTCGACGTCTCGTAACCCATGGGATATGAGGCACCAGATCGGAACTGCCTCAACCCACCGTATGCGGTGGCCCTGTTCCACAAGAAACTCCGATGTTTATTCGGCAGTGTCTTGTCGCGTCCTCACTTGGTCGTTCGGAAATTGCCCGGATGATTGGGTAATCCGACTAATGCGGAGAATTGTTTCAGCGAGTTCATGCGGCTGGTTGATCACGATGATGTAGTTGCGCTTGTCCTTTGTGCATATCAGGGCGCCTTCGCCTCCCCGATTCATAAGCGCAAGAGTGGCGCCGCCCAGAAGCCGAATCCCGAGACCATTTCTCCATGCGCTGACCCGTGTAGTGGTGACCGAATCGATATCGGCGGCCAGAATTTTCTTGTTGTATAGCGGGAACCAGATGAGCCTTGCGCCCTGATCATCAATTTCGATGCGGTGGTGGCTGGCGCAGCACGCTCCGAGCACGACCACGATGAAAATCGAAACGATCAGGGGACAAATCCACTCGCCGGAAGACGTAGCGTCCGTAGCAAGGTACGTGATGACGGCAATGGGAATCACAGCAGTCACTATTGCGAGGGCAACCAAGACGCCTCGAGCCAGAAATACATTGGAGGTGCGGTACACCTGTGACGTTGTGGTCATGCGTGGATCTCGATTCGGTCGGCTGACACACTTTGGCTCTTGCCCGATCGACGGCTATACCCGCGAGGCCAGGGAACGGTTGTCGTGGCGAAAAGAATGATGAGCATCGCGTATATCACTATCGCAGAACTCCAGATGATGAAGATGACACCGGTTGCAATGTGAAAGCCGATACCGAGCGTGACGACGCTCGGCTTAGATCGGCAGAGTTCGACAGTCGAACACCCTCCAGTTGGCCGTCTGTCTCGGAACCTAAAGTGCCTCATATCGCGTGGGATATGGAACATCTAAATAACCCAGCAACCCACTCCCGCGTGCCATTCGCTACCGAGAGCCGTGGGAAGCCGCCGAGGAGTCGAGCGAGGCCAGGTACTCGGCGTTGCCGTGCATAGCGGGCTTGTACCGCTCGATCTCTTCGGTGTGCACATGGTCAGCAAGCAGCGCGAGGAGGCTGCCGAGAGCGGCATTGACGTGCCCGGCTGCGTGCAGGGTCAGAGCTTCGAATGCGCCGAGAGCGACAGAGTCCGGGAACTCTCTCCGCGCCTGGGCGAAGATTGTCGTTGACTCATCGAAACGGCCGAGGTTGCGGAGGGTACTGCCGAATTGCAGGCAGCACCGGCGACGTATATCCCCTTCCAGCCCTTCGGCCATAGCCCGCTCATAGAATCCCACCGCAGTGGCTTCCTCGCCGGCGGTGTCATAGGCTCCCCCTACCTCGTAGAGGACCCGAGGGTCGCGAGGGTGCTGCTCGTAGAGAGGGAGAAGGGCTGCAATGGTCGGGGCCATGTTGTTCCGGTCGCGAGCTGCGAAAATGCGATCAAGCTCGGCGTGCAGTTCGACACCCATAGTGTGTGGCTCCCAGGAACAATCGTGGCTGCGCAGACGCGCGCAGAACAGGTTAGCCTCCGGCACTCGTTTTGAGGTCCGTCTGGAGCAGAGCCACAGCCCACACCTGTCGGCGAGCTTCGCGCGCTTCCGGTGCGGTAGTCATGGCGAATGTCTCGCAACTTCGACTGTCTCAGAACCCATGGGATACGAGGCGCTAGGGTTACGAGACACCGTGCCGGGGCGCCACGGTGCCTAAAGTCATCTGCCCGAACCGGCGCCTCGGACCAGCGAGCTTGCAAATTATCTGTGACCAAGCGCGCCAGTCGGGCAGACGCGGTAAGCGTTGAAACCGGGGTGGGACGTCACCCGTTAGCGGTCCACTACCGATCACGGACGATCATCTCTCTTCTCGCTCCACGGGAAGCGAGATGGTGACACGGCCGCTCTCTAAGTCTGGCCAGTTACCATCCGCATCCGGCGCGGGGGCCGGAATCGACTTCTCTGCTTCCCACAGAAGGTTCGCAGTGTATGCCGTCGGATGGAACACCTCATCGAAGGGAGCCACCAGTCCTCCTGCGGACGCCTTGCGCGGGTCGCGTTTCTTTTCGCGGGCAATCTCCCATTTCCGCCAACGCGGATAGACGAACGGGTAGATAACGAGCACCACGGCAATGCCGGCGATCACTAATTCCATGAGCCCTTCCAATCACGTCTGCGCAACACAATGCTCGATGAAACCAAAGAAAGGGATCAGTTGGCGGCAGCACGTCCCCCTCTCGATGGAGAGCTGCCAAGTCGTCTTGTAACCCATGGGTTACGAGGCGGGGAAGTTGCAAGACACTGCCGAGGCGCGCTCCTCCCGGCACCGAGAACCGCTGCCGATCAGCCGACTCTGGATCTGGTTAGTTTTTGATCGCGTGGGCAGCGAGGAATGTCGCGGTTTTCAAGGTCATCTCGGGTTTGGCCCGCCGGAGGATGGAGATCGCGGCGACGTTGCTCTCAGACGGACTGTCTCGAAGGACTCCACGAGCCCACGCCAAAGCCGGTGCAGGTGGCTGACCGCCTTCCGGGACTTCGCCTCCGAAAAGTGCGACGAGCCGCACGCGCGGATCCACCTTGTCGCCAAAAACTTTGGCTGCACGAATCGATTGCGTCATGCTTTTCTCCTCTTGTTCGATCGAACGGGATTGCATCGGGTGGAAGTAATCTGACGTCCACCCCGTCGGCAAGTATCGTGTCCCTGATGGCCACGCTACGCAGGTTGAGCCAGGAAGACCTCCGCCCAGCGGGGGAGATAACCCGGATCTAAAGATCACGAAGCGTCTCTCTACCCCAAGGCATACGCACATGGTCGCGGCGCCCTCCAACCAGGTCGTCTCGAAACCCTACTGATGCGAGACAGGTCAAGATTCGAGACACGGCATCGGCCCGCTCCGCACCAAGGCGACGCCTAATGTCTCGTATCGCATGGGATATGAGCCACTCAGGTTTCGAGACACGTGACACGAGCCGGACTGCGGGGGTGGACGTTCGCTGCGAATCGAGCCTTGATGGTCTAGCGGCCTCCCGCTATGTCCAGGATGCTTCCGGTGCAATAGCCGGCATCGTCGCCGAGTAGCCAGACGATCGCGGCAGCGACTTCCTCTGGGCGTCCAGCTCGTTGCATCGGAATGGCCTTGGCCATGCTCTGCGCCCGATCCGGACGACCGTTACGACCGTGCATCTGCGTGTCGATGATTCCGGGACGCACGACGTTCACCCGAATGCCCTCACCGGCAACCTCACGCGACAGACCAATGCCCAGAGTGTCGATGGCGCCTTTCGAAGCGGCGTAGTCCACGTACTCACCAGGTGCCCCTAGCCGACTCGCCGCTGATGAAACCAAGACGATTCCTCCGCCCGCACCTCCGTGGAGGGTGGACATGCGCCGCACCGCGTGCCCGCAAGCGAGGATGGGACCCGCGACGTTGACCGCGAGAATCTTTGCAATCCGGGAAGCGGTGAGCTCATCGACTCTGGACGGCGGGGCAGCGATTCCGGCGTTGCCGACGAAGGCAGTGACTGTGCCCAGTCGGTCTGCGGCCTCGAATACCGCTTCTATATCTGATTCTCTGGCCATGTCGGCGCGGAATGAGACTGCGAGACCGCCTGCGGCTTGGATTGTATGAGCAACTACGGCAGCTGCTTGCGCGTCCTCCCGATAGGTCAGGAGCACCGACCAGCCGGCGTGTGCCACGGCGTTTGCGGTGGCGGCACCGATTCCGCGGCTCCCGCCGGTTATGACCGCTACGCCACGTCCACCCGGCTCTGATTTCATTTGGCCAGCCTATGGTCTGCAAACCATCTGACACCGTTAGGTCTGGTGGGAGTCGTAAGTCCTGACCGCTGGACCGAGGCGAGCTGTGTCGTAACCCATGGGATACGAGGCAGATCGGTTACGAGACAGTGCCTGTTACCCTCGTGGGCATGGTGGACCCTGTGCTGTGGATTGAACATCGCCGTGGCGGCGACGGCGAACTGATCGGATGGATGGCGCCCGACGGCGAGGGATTTGTAGTCGTCGATCTGTTGGGTAGAGCACGCTCGGATGTTGTGGACTGGCTCACTGCCGAAGAAACGCTTGATGAGATTGGGTTGAGTTTTCTTGCCGATCCTTTTGAGCTTCGACTTCCTGATGGGCGATGGCTGCAGGTTCGCATCGCCGAACTCTCCCCTGAGGGGATCCGGGTCACGCGCGACGATTGGGGTGCCAGTGACGTGCAGGACCGCGAATTCGAGCTGCCGTTCCCGATGCCAAAAGAGCTGCGTCCAAGAGCCGACTGACGGTTGATCACGGAATGAGCGCCGGTTCCCTGCAGAGTATGGACTCGCATTGGTCGTTGCGAAGCTCTAGGGCGTCGAACCTTCAAACCGCCGCGTCTCTGGCAATACTGCCGCCGTCTCGTATCCCATGGGTTTCGACACGCTGCGGTTACGAGACACGCCCGACTGACAGGGGCGCTTCGCCATGCGACAAGATATGGGAATGGACCGCGCGTCAAACCACCTAATCGCAGAGCTTGAGGAGCCATCGGGCACGCGCACTCGACTCCTACTTCGTCGGGCGTGGGCGCTGGTTCGCGCAGCATTGGGTGACGTCGAGGTCGATGCCGACCTTGTCATCCGCCGGCGCGCGGGCGGGGCCGAGGTTCTACGCACTGCCGCTGACGTCGGCGACCCCCACGTCCTCTTGGACACCGTGCGCCGCGACCTCGAAACCAAGACCGTCGAGGAGTTCGTACGCGAATGGCGCGTTCTCGACTGAGGCTCAGCACGCCGGGCGTCGGGCCAAACCTCACGAGGTAGCTTTCCGGATCGGCCGCATCTGTGGAGCTTCTGCGATTGTCAAGATCAATCTCACGTTCTTGTCTTCCATGCATTCTTGTATCCCATGGGATAGACGAATCCCTGTCGATTTCACGTGCGAGATATCGGCCCGTCGATTGCGGCCGCGGACCTGCGCGATCAACAACACACGGTCGTTACGCACGAGCAGCAAGGGTTTAGCTTGCACAAAGCACTTTACGCATTGTAAAGTCACCCCATGATCACCTCGAAGGATTCCAGCGCCGCAGGCGCACGCGACATTCTCGCCCTGGCCCAGGACGCGCAGAATGCGGCTGCAAAAAGAACCAGGTGGTTCGGCTGGTGCTTGATCCTGGCCGGCCTGGTTGTTATCCCCGTGACTTTGGCTTCGAGAGGGCCGCTCTTGCCCTTCGTGGCCTGTGTCGTTGTGGCGTTCTCCGTACTGATTGGCAGCGACGCTTTCATGCGAAGTCGGCGAATGGTGCCGAAGGACAGCAAGAATATTTTCTTGATCGCGGATGGAATCTGGTTTGTGCTCCTCATCGTGATCCAGTCGCTAGTCCCGTTCGGCGCAAGTGCCTGGTTTCTCGTTGCGGCGGTGGTGGCGTCGACCCCGTTCTTTGCGCTCGGGATCAGGGCGCTGACCTCCAGGTCACGGCTGGATGCCCCCAGCTCGTGACTTTGAAACATGCAAGGCACGACTTGGACCCTGTGATCCATTCACCGGTACGGTTCTCGATCATGGCAGTTCTCGTGGCCATAGATGAATGCGAATTCAGTTCGCTGCGTGAGACCGTCGAACTCAGCGACTCAAGCCTGTCCCAGAACGTCACCACGCTGGAGAAGAGCGACTACGTCACTGTCTCCAAACGGCAAGTCGGCCGCCGCACTCACACTTGGATTTCCGCGACCCCGACCGGGATAGCAGCTTTCGCCCGACACCTCGAAACGCTGCGCGCCATCGCCGGGATCTAGCTGTGGCAGAAGGCAGCCACCGCCGCAGCGAGATATGCCGGCAGCAATCTGGTCGAGTCCCGATGTGTCTCGCAACCAAGACGCCACATATCCCATGGGTTGTGACACACATGAGTTATGAGACGACCGTTACACTCCCCGGTCAGCTGGCCCGAATGCACCGTGCTATGCCAACGATGGTTGCTGCGAACGTGGCGGCCCAAGCCAAGCGCAGTGAGCAAACCGCCCGGCTCGTCAAAAATCGAGAGGGTCAGCCCGACGAATGTCACTGCCAACGTGACACCGAGCCAAACGATCATGCGCTCACCTTCGCGATAGAGCCGTTGAGCATTGACAGTCGTGATAGGCGCCGGGTAATTGAAGGCCCGCGGGTGGGCGGCAAGTAGTGCGATGCCGGTCTGTAATACGATCCAAACGCCAGCCAGCACAAGGACGCTCCAGCGCGGGCCGACGTTGTCGGCTTCGCCAGCCAACCCGAAGTGTGTCGGAACCACCGCCGGAAGTCCGACGTAACTGATGATGATGACCCCAATAAGGGCAATGGCTGGTCCGAGAACTCGCAAAATGGTGGTCACTGGGCCGCGCTTATAATCCGCGACGGGACGACCTTCGAGCGTCATAGGGCGCCTGCTCGTTCTCGCGGCAAAGACAAACAAAAGACCATGCACTCATTTTGCTAGCCGAGCCTACGAATCAAGCGCGTCAGGCGCGACATCAGAGTCACAACCGCGTGAGTGCTTCGCAGGACAAACGACCGGAGGGTATCGCCGCAGAAAGCCACAGTCGGACGATCGGGAGAGGATTCGCGATCTCCGATTCACACGACACCGTCTCTTCGACACACGTAGGTTACGAGACCCGCTGGACGGTCATGGCGGTTCGCTTGAGCATCGGCCTATCCCAGTCATAAATGGCGGGTTGGCAACACCGAGAATGCCGTGAAGGGAACGCGGAGCGGGCACATATAAGGAATCACGCGGGCTCTAGGAGACTCCGCTCCAAGTGAGGCGACTACGTGCCGTCTTGTAGCCTCAACGCATGAAGCCTCGCCGCGCCCTCGCTCTTGCCGGAGTCGCAGCTATGTGCGCAGTGGTCTTGAGCGGGTGCTCCGTAGACACGCTAATTTGGGGGAACGACGGTGCTGAGGTTATCCAAACTACCGAGAACCTCATCAAAGACCTCGCTTCTGGCGGAACATCCGATCTCGTCTGCGAAGACGCCGAAGCCGACCTCGGCACGGCAAAAGATTGGGAAGGCCGCTCCGCAGGCGAGCCGGAACGGTTCTTTGCCGACTACTGGGATGAACAAGCACCACTCGATCCGCAGTGGAACATCAACCTGGAGGGTCTTCCCGAGGGGGCGACTCCGGGTGACAAGCATCCCGGCTACGTCTTTTACCTCGAAACCGACGATGGTCTCTGCGTGATCGATGTCGCATGGTCGACACTCATCGGCTGACGCAGCCGAATTTTCCCGCCCGGCGTCCTCACCCCTAGCGCTGTCTCGTATCCCTACCGATACGAGACACGTCCAGTTGCGAGACAAATGACCTGAAGCTCGGCGCCGCACAGAAGGTCTCCCTTGTCTCGAATCCCATGGGTTTCGACACGCTGAGGTTACGAGACACGCCCGACTGACAGGGGCGCTTCGCTATGCGACAAGATATGGGAATGGATCGCGCGTCAAACCACCTAATCGCAGAGCTTGAGGAGCCATCGGGCACGCGCACTCGACTCCTACTTCGTCGGGCGTGGGCGCTGGTTCGCGCAGCATTGGGTGACGTCGAGGTCGATGCCGACCTTGTCATCCGCCGGCGCGCGGGCGGGGCCGAGATTTTACGCACTGCCGCTGACGTCGGCGACCCCCACGTCCTCTTGGATACCGTGCGCCGCGACCTTGAAACCAAGACCGTCGAGGAGTTCGTACGCGAATGGCGCGTTCTCGACTGAGGCTCAGCACGCTGGGCGTCGGGCCACACCTCACGAGGTGGCTCTCCGGATCGGCCGCATCTGTGCAGCTTCTGCGATTGTCAAGATCGATCTCACTGTCTTGTATCCCATGGGTTATGCGGCACGCAGGCTACGCGACAGCAAGTCGCGTAGCCTCGGGCTAGTTGCGACCACAGCTCAGTCGCGCCGCACTCGGTCTGCTTCTTAGGAAAGGAAATCGTTGCCGCGATCGACAAGATAAACGCATTGAGCAGCATTGGGCTATCTCCCTCACTCGGAGTGAGAGACCACTACTGTTGGCGAAAGCCAGGGTGCCGTGTCGCTGCAACGCAGGGTGAAGAGGTAACCCGTATGTTCGCCGGCCGATGTTTTAGCGGTTGGCTAGGGTTCCTGGTAGGAAACGTGTCTGACTAGTGCTGGTGGGGGTCGCATGAGGATACAGAGTTCGTTCCGGCTTGGACTTGTCGGCACGCTGGGCTTCGGGGTCGGACTACTGATCGTCTCTTCAGTGGTTTCCCTTCAGACGATCATCGTCTACATCGTCACCGCCCTTTTCATCGCACTCGGCCTAGACCCCGGGGTGTCGTGGCTGGAGAAAAGGAAGCTGCCCCGGTGGGCGGCGATCACCGTCGCATTCACAATCGTTGTCGCCATAGTGACCGGGTTCGTATTCGCTGTCGTTCCGGTCGTCATCAGTCAAGTCGCCAGCGTGTGGGCGCTCCAGCCAGAACTTGCGAAAGCCGTGAGCGAGTCGACGCTTTTCAGCGACGCCGAGGAGCGGTTCCCGTACCTGGACCTATCAGGGGTGTCGAAGTCGCTCACGAAACTCGCAACCGACAGCCTTCCCGCCATAACATCTGGTGCGATCGAGTTTGGGATTTCTATTCTGGCGGGGATCTTCGGTGCCCTGATCATTGTCATTCTCAGCCTGTACTTCGCTTCATCGCTGAACGGTATCAAGAGTGCCGCTTATCAATTGGTGCCAGCATCCAAGCGCACGCGCTTCATCGATATCACCGAGCAAATTAGTGCAGCAGTGGGTCAGTACGTATTCGGCCAAGGGGTACTGGCGTTCTGCAACGGCATCCTCAGTTTCATTTTCCTGTCTATTGCCGGAGCGCCATTCCCGGCTCTACTCGCTTTCATCGCGTTCCTGCTGTCCCTGATTCCATTATTTGGGACGTTCCTTGGCTCGCTGGTTGTCGTTCTCGCGTGTCTACTCCCGGGCATCGGGAGTTCTTCATCGACCGCTGTCGCCGTTGGCGTCTATTACCTCATTTACATCGTTGTGGAGGCGTATGCACTGCGTCCTCGCCTCATGAGCCGGGCAATCGCAGTACCAGGAGTGGTGGTCGTGATTGCCGTACTCGCTGGAGGGAAACTCCTGGGCCCCCTTGGAGCACTGCTTGCAATCCCAATTGCTGCGTCAATAGTCCTACTGATCAAGCAGGTAGTAGTCCCGCGCCAAAACGAGTTGTAGCTCGGATCCGGCAGGCTCTTCGACTCACACACTGCAAGTTCGCATGAGCTGTCTCGTATCCCTACGGATGCGAGACAGGTCGAATATGCGACAAATCACGAGCACCTGGCCACCGGAAGAGGCCGTCTTCTGTGTCGCATATCCCATGGGATACGAGGCAGTTAGGTTAGGAGACACATCGCCGCCGTGTTGGATCGCGTCGACCAGTGTCCTTTCCGTGTACGGCTGCACGAGTCTTGATACCCGCTTGCACAGCTATCCTGGTCGCGGTTTGGTTCCATGCCCAGGCGATGCGGATGGCGCCCGGCGTTTAGGCGCGGCGAGCGGTGAGTGAGTACGCCGCAAGACCGAAGAGAACTGTTCCGGAGATGCGTTCCATGGTCTTCATTTTGATGCCAGGCAGGAGTCGGCGGACTCCGCTGCCGGTCAGAGCCCAGGTGAGGTCTGGGAGCGATGCCATAGCGATGAAAATCAGTCCGAGAACGCCCATCTGCACCCAGGCTGGCGCCCGGCGCTTTCCTGCACGAACGGCGGCAGGAATGACAGGAAGAACACGGCCGTTTTGGGGTTGAGCACCCCAACGAGCAGACCGCGTTGGAACGCTTTCGCGGGCTGGACGCGTACCCCAGCGGCCGCGAGGTCGGCGAGCAACGTGTTATTGCGAGAGCGCCATGCTTGGATGCCCAGCCAGACCAAATAAGCCGCACCCACGATCTTGACGACCGTGAAGGCTGCAGCGCTGGCGGCGATCACTGCCGAGATGCCGGCGACGGCCGCGACTATGTGGACGACGTATCCAAGCTCGACACCCGCGACGCCACTCAATCCGGCGCGACGACCTGAGCTCAGCGTGGTGGTCAAGATAAACGCGACAGAGGGGCCAGGTGCCAGCACTAAGGGCAGGCAGGCTGCCATGAACAGGAGAAACGTGCTCGTCTGCATTCGTTGTCTCCATCCGCCAGGTGGGGCGAGGTTATCAGAACAGTGAGTCGGCGACGTTACAAGGGATTTGCTGGTCAGGACGGGACCGGTCGGACCGGTGTCCGAGCTAGACGTAAACCTCGAGTTTGCTATTCGTCTCTATTGAAGGACCGACGACCTAGCGAAGATTGGAATCGAATCAAATACCCGTCAGGGTCCTGTACTAGGAATTGGGCTACGCCAGCCTGGGTCTTGCCTGTCCGATACCACTTCGTCTCCGGCTCCATAAAGAGGGACCAACCGGCAGCGCGAAGACTAGCGATAAGGGGGTCAATCGAGGCAACAGTTATCTGAAAGTTGATACCCCGACCCAATGGTGGCTCCAGAACAGCAGGTATCCAGTTTCGTCCCATGCCCTCCTGTTCGAGCATGATGTGTGCAGTGTCGCTAACGATGTAAGCGAATCCTTCGTTGGGACGGTCGTAGAGCACCTCGAATCCACAGAGTCGGCACCAGAAGTCCACGCTTTTCTCCAGCGAGGTCACTAGAAGTTCCGGGACAAGGCCCGGGCCCGGCACGCTGTCGACGTCGAGCGTTGGGTCTTGACTCTTGTCCAGCGTGGCCAATGTCGGAGAGGCGTGCTTAGGTGCCGTGGTCATCATGGGCTTCACCTTATGGCCAGAGCGCTTATCTGGTTCAACGCGCCGGCCAAGCTGACTGTCGACAAAGCAATGCAATGGCGTCCTCCCCGGGTGTCCTAGTGTCAGAGCATGGACCTCTCGGTTTCTCGCACGCTCACCGGGTCGCTTGTGACCCTAGAACCGCTGTCCCTCGATCACGTGGTCGAGCTGCGCGCGGCCGCGGACGAGCAAGAACTGTGGCGGACCTGGTACACCGCGGTGCCACACCCGGACGCGATGGCTGGTGAAGTCGCCCGCCGACTGAGCGAGCAGGCGCAGGGGAGAATGCTGCCATGGGCGACCCGGCTAACGTCAACCGGGTGTATAGCCGGCATGACTACCTTCGTGAATCCCAACGCCTCCGCACCAAGGCTAGAAATTGGCGCGACATGGCTTGCGCGAAGTGCGCAGGGCACTGGTGCTAATCGTGAAGCCAAGCTACTGCAGCTGACCTACGCCTTCGAGGAACTGGCATGCATCGCGGTCGAGTTCCGCACTCACTGGCATAACCGTCAATCACGACAGGCGATCTCAGCGCTGGGCGCAAAGCAAGACGGGGTACTGCGCAATGACTCCATCGGCGCGGACGGGGCGCGCCGCGACACCGTTGTCTTCTCCATTCTTGACACCGAATGGCCCGCAGTGCGCGCGGGCCTTCAACACTCCTTGGCCGCCCACAAGTCCGCTCAAAGGGCTCAATAGGATCTGGCACGAAGTGAGGCGAAGAGAGCCTACGGCGTTGACCTCTCCGAGCCCGCGGCAACCGCTGTCTCGTATCCCTACGGATGCGAGACAGGTCGAATATGCGACAAATCACGAGCACCTGGCCACCGGAAGAGGCCGTCTTCTGTGTCGCATATCCCATGGGATTCGAGACGCCGAGGTTATGCGGCGCGCTATCCATCGCCAGCGTAATAGAGCGGCACAGCGCCACTCTCATTCAGCTTGCGCTGCAGGACGACAGCCTCGGAGCTGTCGACGCATCAAGCGCTGCCGCTGGCATACTTGATCGCTTGGGTAGCCAGCACCACCGGGTGCGAGAGTTACGAGGGCGGGGAGGTGGACCGATGGACTGGAATTCCAGTTCGGCTGAAAACATTTGGTTCTGTCTCATCGCCTTCGTCGCACTGGCAATCGTCCCGATGATGATCATCTGGTGGGATATCGCTCGGCTCGAGAACACGCGGCGGAGAAAGGCTGGGATACCAACCGGCGACAGCCGTTGGCATTTCCTCCGGTACGGCCCCACTGCACCGCTCATTTCAGCGGTGATACTCATGTGCGGATTGCAGGTTTTTATTTTTCGCCCGGAGGAGGGTGGGCTGAGCCCGACCGTCGCGGTCTCCTTGGCATTCCTGACAGTCCCGGCACTAATCGCCTTCATGGTGAGCATGGTTCTTTGGTCCTACTCAAATGCCCCACCGCGATCGAAATCCCGCTCCGAGCATTAAGCGTGGACAGGAATACGCTCAACGGCGCTAGGTGGTCTCCGCTGGCTTGAGCCGTCTCATCTCCCTACCGATCCGAGACAGGTGAGGATGCGAGACAAATCAGCTAGCCGCTCGTCGTGCGACGGGTGATCCTTTTGGTCTCATATCCCGTGGGATTCAAGACGAGTAGGTATTGCGACACCCCTCGCGGCCGCCGCCTCGCGTACCCGTGGTGATCACGTGAGGCTCGCCAGCACCAACCGCATCGGCAGTCGAGTGAATCACTCGGCTCGAGTTGCCCCGGTGGATGCCATCATGGTGTCGGAATCTCCGCTGCGGCCGACTGTCGTGAAGCCAGCAGATTCGTAGAGGTGCCGAGCGGCATTGTCGTCCTCCACGCTAAGGCTCAGGGCGGCGTGACCCTTCTCGCGTGCGGTGTCGACGATGGCGTTGAGTAGTTGCCTACCGACTCCCTGGCCCCGGCTCTTAGCGAATACGGCCATCGTCAACTCGGGCACATCAGGGGCGACGAACCCGTAACCGCCATCGGCCTTATCGAATAGACGGCACCATGCTGTACCGAGCGGTGCACCGTCACTACCGATCGCGACCACACCAAAGTCAGTTTCGCGTTGCCAGCCTTCGACGTAGTGAGCTATGTGCGGATCCGCTAGAAGCTGTTCACGCGTAAATGACTCGATGCCCTTCCAGTTGAACGCTTCATAGAGCGCATCGAGAAGAACTGGGCCATCACCTTTGTCAGCCAATCGAATAAACATGGTCCTCAACCTAGTGCGTACCCTCCATCACTCACTATCAGTTGTCCCGTAATCCACCTCCCCTTCGGAGAGAGAAGGAACGAGACGAGGTTCGCGGCATCTTCGGGTGTGCCAAGACGTCCAGTGGGCTGCCGTGCCGTGATTTCGCGCCGGTCCTCGCTCGTCATCCAGCCAGTGTCCACGGGACCAGGGTTGATGAGATTAGCGGTTACTCCTCGAGAACCGAGCTCCTGCGCTGCCGCCAGGACGACACGATCCAGAGCACCCTTACTTGCGCCGTATGGCAGATTGCCCGCTGTGTGGTCGCTCGTCAGAGCGACGATCTGGCCAGGCGTACCGCCGGGGAGCTGTCGCGCGAAATCAGCTATCAGTTGCCAGCTTGCCCGGACGTTGACCGCCATGTGCAGATTCATACTCTCAACTTCGGTCGTCAAGATTGAAGCTGGTTTGATTGCTGCATGGGACAGCACCAAACCCGACACTGCACCAAGCTCGGAGTGAACGGTGTCGTAGAGGACCGCGGATGCTGACTCGTCCATGAGATCGGCAGGAATCGCGATGGCACGATATCCATGCGCGCGGCAGGCATCGCGTAAGCGAATCGGATCCCCGGCATCCGTCTTAGGTTTTGTGCCTCCACCGGTTCCTTCCCAATAAGTAAAGGCGACATCCCACCCCTCGCGGGACAGGGCAAGGGTGATGGCTGAACCGATACTTTGCCTTCGTCCCACGCCGGTAACGAGGGCGATTTTGTTGGTCATGACCCCATGGTGCCAGTCAAAGTTCGATCGCTAGGGTGGAGGTCCCTTTGCGCGCAGCCTTCCCCCATCCGGTTGATCTCCTGAGGAGGATCCGGACCGCCCGTCGCGTGAGCCGGCGCTTCGCACGATACCTGGGACTGACGACGCGTTGCCGCTCTCGCAACTACACTGGCGCAGTGATCGAGTGGGACGACGGGCTACTTGAAGAGCTCGACAAAGAGTTTGTTGAATTACACCTCAATGAACCCGAGTTGGTCGAAGACATGTCGTGGGGCCTGGTGGACACGAAGGTCCTGCGCGTCCGTTCGGCTCGGGACGACTTTGTCGTGAAAACTGCCGACCTCGGCAATCACCACATCGGTCGAGAGATCACTGCGCACGAGTCGTTCACCGCACCGCTTGTCCGGATCGGTCGTACGAGCAGACTGATCGCGGCAGATCGAGCGCAGAGCATACTAATCACCTCTTTTCAGCAAGGTGACCTGATGCAAGGCACTTCGCACGAGCTGGATTATGACCTTCATGTGCAAGCGGGGGCGACACTTTGCGCGCTACACGAGCAGAATGCGCGCGTGGACGTCGACTATGAGCGGCGCGCGACGGAGAAAACACTCGCGACTCTGGATCGGCGGCACCGGATAGATCCCCGGGTTGAATCGGTGGCGCGTCGCTTGCTTGCTCGTTATGAACCGAAGCCAATTACTGTCGTTCCGACCCATGGCGACTGGCAACCCAGAAATTGGTTGGTGAACGATGGTCAGTTGTGTGTCATTGACTTTGGACGGTTCGACTATCGTCCGGCCGCGACTGACCTTTGCCGGCTCGCGGTCCAGCAGTGGGCCACATCGAGCGTGCTGGAAGCGGCATTCCTCGAGGGATATGGGAGCGATCCTCGCGACACCGACGTATGGCTGATGAATCTTCTCCGAGAGGCGATTGGCACGGCGGTTTGGGCGTTTGGTGTTGGCGACGAAGCATTCGAATCCCAAGGGCACTGGATGTTGGAACAAGCCCTACTCCGCTATGAACAGGCCGCTGCGTTATGACCCGCTGCGGAATGTAGACCAGCCATCACCCAGTTTGGTGGCTGGCCGTGCGTATCGTGTCGAACTGTCTCGTATCCCTACGGATATGAGACACCAAACGGGCTTGATCTGCTCATTCTTTGAATCCTCGGAATTCTGCGTTGACTCAAGTCTTGTAACTACGTCGCAAAACTATTAGCTTCCATCTCGGTACCAGACGTTAGTTATGAGGCAGTTCAGGAGCGCTGTGATTAAGCTGATCGGCTACGCCCGAGTGTCCAATCGACAGCAGGCCACAGGCGGCAGCCAGCAGGCCGAAATCCTGGCGGCGGGCGTGCGGCGTGATGATCTGTACGTCGATGAGGGAAGTTCCGGCGCTCGTGCAGCACGGCCTCAGCTCGCTCTCGCTCTCGCCGCACTTGAGACTGGCGACACATTCGTAATTACGGCTCTGGACCGGCTGGGCCAGTCAACGCAGAACGTGCTTGCCCTCGCCGAGGACCTCAACGGCCGCGGCGTGGGCCTCCGAGTGCTCAACCTGGGCGATGTCGACGGCGACACTGCGACGGCGACTGGATCGATGTTGTTCACGGTCATGGCTGCGCTGGGGCAGATGGAGCACGAAATCAAGCGGGAGCGCGTGCTCGACGGTATCGACAAGCGTCGGAAGGCAGGCAAGAATCTCGGCGGTCGGCCGCGGATCATCACTGACAGAAAGATCCGCTACGCTCATCGGCTCATCGAAGGTGGAGAGACAACGGCGCAGGTCGCGCGCGATCTCGGAATGTCTCGCGCCACCTTCTACCGCCGGGCTCGAGCCTTAGGGCTGATGCCAGATTGACGTGGCGGCGTTACAAGGGCGAGCGACGACGCCAGGTGGGCATCACTCCGGGGCGTGATCCACGTCTACGCACCGAGCAGAGTGCACCGAGGTCGAACCAGCTTCGGAAACTGCCGCTGGCGGGAGGTTGCCCGGCGGTCTGTCCGAACCAGGTGGCAGAAGTCCGAACTAGCGTGTCACGTGACAAGTGTGCCCCCAGGCAGATTCGAACTGCCGCCCCTGCCTCCGGAGGGCAGTGCTCTATCCCCTGAGCTATGGGGGCCCAGGAACCTCTAGGTTAGCATCCCTGAGCCGGCGACTTTGCGCCACTGAATGGCCGCTCACTTGAACCGGTACTTAGAACGGGGGAGGATCCTCGGCAGAAGGTAGCGACTCGACGGTGGTCGAGGGTGCCGATGTTGGAACGGGTCTCGGCTCGGTGGTGGCGTCGGGCGTGGGCTGGGTCGCCTTGGGTTGTGGCGAGGCCTCGGTGAGGGGTGGTCGGGTGTGTTTCTTGCCGCCGGGGGTGGTCCAGGTGAGTTGCCCGCCGGGTCCTTGGCTGGTGGTCAAGCTGGATTGGTGTTTGAGCCGGTGGCAGCCTTTGCAGAGGCAGACGAGGTTGTCGACGCTGGTGGGGCCGCCGGTGCTCCAGGGTTGGGTGTGGTCGATCTCGCTGAGCGTGGCCCGCCGGTTGCAGCCGATGCCCTGGCAGGTTTGGTCGCGGATCTCGACGTACCGGCGCATGTCTGCTGGCGGCGCGTACTGGTCTCTGCCGACGCTGAGCCGGCAGCCGGTCTCCGGATGGGTCAGGATGCGGGTCCAACTGGTTGCGGTGCCGGCGATCCGCCGGGCGGTCTCCGCGTCGATCGGCCCGTAGCCCTCGAGGATGGCCGGTTCGTCGCTTCGATCCAGCAGGGTGAGTGCCGGGACGGTGATGTGCACCGTGCCGCGGATGCCATGGCCGAGCCCACCCGGGCCGATGCCGTCGATCAGTAGGTCCCGGTAGGCGTCCGCGCGGCGTTGATCCTTCGTGCGGGGCTCCGCGGCCGCGCCGCCATCCGCTGGGGCGCCCGGGGCGTCTGCGGCTGCGGCATCGTCGGCGTCGAGGTCTGCCGCGATCCGGGAGAGCCGGTCGTACGCGGCCTGGGCTTCGTCGGCTTTCAGGTAGGCGTTCAGCCAGGCCATCCCGTCGGTGTCGGGCCGGAGCACCACCCGCCGGGTCGCGAACCCGACCGCGGCCCGCTCCTGCAGCGTCGTCGGGTGCATCCGCTCCCGCACCTTCACCGCCACCTTCTTGAACTGGGTCGACGTTCGCGTCTCGGCCGCCCCCAGCACCGCGGCTTCGAACCGCGGCAGCACCTCGACGGGTAGGTTCACCGTGAGTTCGAGCATTTTCAGCGCGTGTCCCCAGGTGATGCGCCCGTCGGTGAGTGCGTCGTGGAACGCGGGCAGGTCTCCCGCCAGCCGGGTCGCGTCGAAGATCATGCAGCCCGCGGTGTTCGCCTGCAGCCGCAGCGCTCCGGCGGCCTCGGCGGCCATGGTGCGCCGGGCCAGTTCTACGTCGTCCCAGGCGGGGCCGTGGGCGGCGGTGTCGGGGTCGTTCCGGCCGGACTCGAGCGGGTCGCCGCAGAGGCCGGCGAGGATGCGGGGTTCGTGGCCGAGCCGGTCCAGTTCGGCGAGCAACCGCACCCGTTCGGCGTAACAACCGGCGAGTGCTTTCTCGTTCTCGATCAGCGGATCGATGACCGCGCTGATCGCCGCCGCGACCGGGTCCACGGCCGCAGCTTCGCGGGCGCCGGAGGAGCTGCCGGAGGGGTCGTCCGGGGTGTCATGAGGTGTGGCATCTGAGGTGGCCATACCCCCCATAAAAGCACCCACCACTGACACTCCCGATCCCAGTCATTCACTGGGGGAAAGCCCGATTGACCCGGCCCTGTGGAGGGGCGGTTAACTGTTGCCCGTGCGGACTTCTGCGTCCGGTGTGCCGGGCGCAAATGTCCGGAGTGGGAACAGTTGCGACCCGGGAACGGGTCTCAGATTCGGCGAGAAATTATTGCCGCTCCTGAAAAGAGTGACTTACAGGTTGCCCAGCACCGAGTCCAGGATGGGGCCGGCGTCGCCGGGCTCGATCATGCCGGGGTCGGTGACGGCTACCCAGTACCCATTGGTGAAGACCTGGGCGGTGCTGGTGCTCGCACTGAAGTATCCCTCTACCTCGGGCGCGGTGCCGTAGGTGGGAACAATCTCACCATCGGCGAGCGCGGCGTCCTTGAGCGTGTTCGCCAGCGACTCGTTGGGCATGGCGATCGCCACTTCGATGACCTCTCCGCTGGACTGGTTGATCCAGCCGCAGGAGATGCCGCTATAGGTGGTGGCGGTGACGGCGAATTCGCTCGCGGCCGCGTAGCCGGGGTCCGGCGAGAAGTTGGGGTTCAGTGCGTAGATGTCATCCGCGGTGAGCACCTGGTCGCAGGTCTTGTCCACGGCGGTTCCCTCCGGCGCGGGCGGCGGCGTCGGGGTTGCGGTGGGCTCCGCGGTGGCCGTCTCCGTGGGCTCGGCGGTGGGGGTGGCCGTCACGCTCGGCGCGGCAGGAGCGGTGGGCTCGGCGCTGGATTCCGGCGCGCAGCCGGCCAAAGCGAGGAGTGCGAGCGTTACCCCGGTGAGGGCGAAGCCGGTGCGGAGACTGCGGCGGGCCGCGAGCGAGGTCGAGCTGGAGTGGGTCACGCGTTGACCTTATCAACTGGGGCGGCGGGTAGGATTGTTCGCCGTGACCCCTGCCGAACTTTCTCAGTCCCTGCTCGACCTCGTCAACTCTCTTGTCGAGCGCCGGCGAGGAGAGGGCTCGGAGATCGCCGACCTCGGCCTGACCGTCGCCGACATGTCCCTGGAGCGCCCGCGCAACCGTGACCACGGCGACTGGGCCTCGAGCGTCGCGATGAAGATCGCCAAGCCGCTCGGCACCAACCCGCGCGCCGTCGCCGCCGAGCTCGTCACCGGCCTCGAAGCCATGCCCGAGGTCGCCTCCGTCGAGGTGGCCGGCCCCGGCTTCATCAACATCCGCCTCGAGGCATCCGCTGCCGGTGCCCTCGCGCAGACCATCGTCAACGCCGGCACCGTCTACGGCACCGGGCACATGTACGACGGCATCAAAATCAACCTCGAGTTCGTCTCGGCCAACCCCACCGGCCCCATCCACATGGGTGGCGTGCGCTGGGCCGCCGTGGGCGACAGCCTCGCCCGCGTGCTCAAGGCCGAGGGCGCGGATGTGACGCGCGAGTACTACTTCAACGACCACGGCTCGCAGATCGACCGTTTCGCCCGCAGCGTGCTGGCCGCCTACCTGGGCGAGCCCACCCCTGAGGACGGTTACGGCGGAGCGTACATCGGCGACATCGCCGACAAGGTCGTCGAGATCCACGACGGCGACATCAAGTCCCTGCCCCGCGATGAGCAGCAGGAGATCTTCCGCGCCATCGGCGTCGATCTCATGTTCACCGAGATCAAGGAGAAGCTGCACGGCTTCGGCGTCGACTTCGACGTGTTCTTCCACGAAGACTCCCTGCACGAGTCCGGCGCCGTCGACCGCGCCATCGCCCGCCTGCGCGAACTCGGCCACATCTTCGAGGCGGATGGCGCCATCTGGCTGCGCACCACCACCTTCGGCGACGACCGTGACCGGGTCATCATCCGCTCCAACGGCGAACCGGCGTACATCTCCGGCGACCTGGGCTACTACCTGAACAAGCGCGAGCGCGGCTTCGACCAGAACCTGATCATGCTCGGCGCCGACCACCACGGTTACATCGGCCGCATGATGGCCATGGTCCAGGCGTTCGGTGACGTGCCCGGCGTCAACCTGCAGATCCTCATCGGTCAGATGGTCAACCTGCTCAAGGGCGGCGAGCCCGTGCGCATGTCCAAGCGCGCCGGCACCATCGTCACCCTCGACGACCTCGTCGACGCCGTGGGTGTGGACGCCGGCCGCTACTCGCTGGTGCGCTCGTCCAGCGACTCGCAGCTGGACATCGACCTCGACCTGCTCGGCAAGCGCACCAACGAGAACCCGGTGTTCTACGTGCAGTACGCCCACGCCCGCACCAGCTCCGTCGGCCGCAACGCCGCCGACTCCGGAGTGGACCGCAGCGCCTTCGCCCCCGAACTGCTCACCCACGACAGCGAATCCGCCCTGCTCGGCGTGCTGCAGGAGTACCCGCGGGTGGTGGCCCAGGCCGCCGAACTGCGCGAGCCCCACCGCATCGCCCGGTACATCGAAGAGGTCGCCGGCTACTACCACCGCTGGTACGACAACTGCCGGGTCATCCCGCTCGGCGAGGAACCGGTCACCGACCTGCACCGCACCCGGCTGTGGCTGAACGACGCCACCGGCCAGGTCCTCCGCAACGGCCTGGGCCTGCTCGGCGTCAGCGCGCCCGAGCGGATGTAGGCATGGCAGGGCGTCGCCGCGGCCGCGGCCTCATCATCGTCGGCGTGCTCGCCGTCGCGCTGGTCGGTGTGTTCTTCGTGGCGGATGCCGTGCTGCGCAATTACGCGCAGGACCGGGCCCAGGCGGAGATCGCCGACCGGCTGCCCGCCAACGTGACCGGCGACGTCGCCGTGACCATCGGCGGCTTCTCGGTGATCGCCCAGTACCTCACCGGGTCCTTCGACCAGGTGGACCTGAACGCGCCCGAGCTCACCATCGACGGGGCCGCCGCCGCCGTGAAGATCCGCGCCACCGGTGTGCCCACCGACACAGCCCAGCCGATCGGGCAGGTCGACGGCACCATCGACCTCGACGAAGCAGCGCTCAACACCCTGATGCAGGCCAGTCAGGGAGACGACTCGGGCGCATCCGCCGGGCCGATCCAGGCCGGCGCCACCGAACTGCAACTCGGCGACGCCGAAGTCACCTACGCCGGTTCGGTCAGCGTGTTCGGCTTCGAGCTGGGCTACCAGGCCACGGCCGCTCCATCCACCACCGCCGACTCCCTCGTGCTCACCGCCACCGGGGCCGAGCTCAGCAGCGGCGCCGGCACCCTCGACGCGAGCGGCCTGCTCAAGCTGATCCTCGGCGAGAAGCCCGTGAGCATCTGCGTGGCCCAGTACCTGCCACAGGGCGTAACCCTCACCGGCGTGGATGTCACGCCTGCGCGCGCACGCATTACGCTGGAGTCGAGCACATTGACGCTCACCGAACAGTCGCTCACCACCCTGGGCACCTGTTCGCCCGCTTGATTCGGCGCGCGCAACTCGCAGTCGCTAGAATTCCGGTAGCTTTCCGCGCCGTTTCGGCGCGTCTCTTCGCTGGCTTCAGGGACCAATCCGGGTTCGCTCGCCACTTCGTGAGACACCCACTCAACTCCTGTGAGGTTTTCACCCGTGGCCCATAATCCACTCGCCCCCGAGTGGCTCAGCCCCCCAGCTGATGCCAACACGCTCACCGCCGACCTCTGGCCCGCCTCCGCGCTGCGCGCCGACGACGGTTCCATCACGATCGGCGGCGTCAGCGCCCCCGAACTCGCGGCCCGCTTCGGCACCCCGCTCTACGTCGTGGACGAAGCTGATGTGCGCGCCCGCGCCGCCGAGCTGCGCGACGCCTTCGACACCGAGTTCGCCCGCATCGGCACCACCGTCAAGGTGTATTACGCCGCCAAGGCGTTCCTCTCCACCGAGGTCGCCCGCTGGATGGTGGACGCCGGTCTGGGCATCGACGTCTGCAGCGGCGGCGAACTCGCCGTGGCCCTCGCCGCGGGCGTCGAACCCGCCCGGATCGGCTTCCACGGCAACAACAAGTCGCTGGCCGAGATCGACCAGGCCACCCGGATCGGCGTCGGCACCATCATCATCGACAGCCCGATCGAAATCGAACGGGTCGCCGCCGCCGCGACCCGGCACGGTGCGGTTCAGAACGTTCGCCTGCGCGTGAACAGCGGAGTGCACGCGCACACCCACGAGTTCCTGGCCACCTCACACGAAGACCAGAAGTTCGGTGTGGTCCTCGAAGACGCCCCGGCCCTGGTCGCCGCGATCCGCGCCGAACCGAGCCTCAACTTTCTCGGCCTGCACTGCCACATCGGCTCGCAGATCTTCGGCGTCGACGGGTTCGCCGAGTCGGCTTCCCGACTGCTCGACCTGCAGGCACAGCTGCTGGCCGGAGGCCCGGTGCCCGAGCTCAACCTCGGCGGCGGCTTCGGCATCGCCTACACCAGCCTCGACGACCCCACCCCGGTGCGCCGGCTCGCCGCCGGTCTGGCCGACATCGTGGCCGCCGAGTGCGAGCGCCGCGGCATCCCGCTGCCCGTCATCGCCATCGAACCCGGCCGCGTCATCGTCGGTCCGGCCGGCGTCACCCTTTACGAGGTGGGCACCACCAAGCCCGTGCGCGTGGGGGAGAACACCCGGCTCTACGTGAGCGTCGACGGCGGTATGAGCGACAACGCCCGCCCCGCTCTCTACGGCGCCGAGTTCTCGGTGCGCCTGGCCGGCCGGGTCTCGGCTGCCGACGCCGCCCTGGTGCGCCTCGCCGGCAAGCACTGCGAAAGCGGCGACATCGTCGTGGACGCCGACTACCTGCCGGGGGATGTCGCACCCGGGGACCTGGTCATGGTGCCGGCCACGGGCGCGTACTGCTGGTCACTGGCGAGTAACTACAACTATTTGGGCCGCCCCGCTGTCGTGGCGGTCACGGATGGCGAAGCCCGCGTGATCGTGCGCGGGGAAACAATTGACGACTTGTTGGCACGCGATGCCGGGGTCTACTTCGACAGGCTCAGCACGGCGTCGACAAGCTCGACCAACGAAGTGAAGGAAACCACCCGATGATCGAATACCGCAATCTGCGCGTCGCCCTGCTCGGCGGTGGTTCGGTCGGAGCCCAGGTGGCCCGCCTGCTGCTCGAGCACAGCGACGAACTCGCCAACCGGGTGGGCGCCAGCCTCGAACTCGTCGGCATCCTGGTGCGCGACCTCGACGCCCCGCGCACCGCTGACCTGCCCCGTGAGCTGCTCACCACCGACGCCGACAAGCTGATCCTCGGCGCCGACATCGTCATCGAGCTGATGGGCGGCATCGAGCCGGCCCGCAGCTACATCCTCAAGGCCATCAACTCCGGCGCCGACGTCGTCACCGCCAACAAGGCGTTGCTCGCCCAGCACGGCGCCGAACTGTTCGAGGCCGCGGACCAGGTGGGCGCCCAGCTCAACTACGAGGCCGCCGTCGCCGGGGCCATCCCCATCGTGCGCCCGCTGCGCGACAGCCTCGCCGGTGACCGGGTCAACCGCATCCTCGGCATCGTGAACGGCACCACGAACTTCATCCTCGATCGCATGGATGCCGCCGGTGACACCCTCGAAGAGGCTCTGGCCACCGCCACCGAACTCGGTTACGCCGAGGCCGACCCCACCGCCGACATCGAGGGCTACGACGCCGCGCAGAAGGCCGCACTGCTGGCCAGCCTCGCGTTCCACACCAACGTGCCGATCGACAAGGTCTACCGCGAGGGCATCACCAAGGTCACCCAGCAGCAGATCGAATCGGCTCGGAGCGCCGGCTACGTGGTGAAGCTGCTCGCCATCTGCGAACGCCTCATCGACCCGGAGACCGGAGTCGAGGGCGTCTCCGCCCGCGTCTACCCCGCGATGGTGCACAACTCCCACCCGCTCGCGGTGGTGCACGGCGCCAACAACGCCGTCTTCGTCGAAGCCGAAGCCGCCGGCCCGCTGATGTTCTACGGCGCCGGCGCCGGGGGAGTGCAGACCGCATCCGCCGTGCTCGGTGACGTCGTCTCCGTGGCCCGCCGCCACGTCGTCGGTGGCCCCGGCTTCGCCGCATCCATCCACGCCGACCTGCCGGTGCTGGAAATCGGCAAGGTGACCACCCGATACGCGGTCATTCTCGAGGTCACCGATGAGCCGGGTGTTCTCGCCGAGATTGCGGGAGTGTTCAGCAAAAACCATGTTTCGCTTGCGCTCGTCGAGCAGTCGATGACCCCCGCAGAGCCCGGAACCGCCAGTAACGAGCCCGTCTCAGGCACAGCTACCCTTGTCATTGGAACGCACGAGGCCACGGAGGCTGCGCTTGCCGCGACCGTGATCGACCTTGCCGCCAACAGTGTCGTCACCAAAGTCGCATCCGTATTAAGAGTTGAAGGAGTCTGATGTCCAGCGAACGAGAGACCGGTCAGCACCAGATGGTCAAGACCCAGTCCCGTCAGTGGCGGGGTGTGCTGCGTGAGTACGCCGACCGGCTGAACATCAGCGACGCGACCCCGATCGTCACCCTTGGTGAGGGCGGAACCCCGCTGATCCCCGCCGCCGCGCTCTCCGCGCGCACCGGTGCCAAGGTCTGGGTCAAGTACGAGGGCATGAACCCCACCGGGTCGTTCAAGGACCGCGGCATGACCATGGCCATTTCCAAGGCCGTCGAAGACGGCGCCAAGGCCGTCATCTGCGCGTCCACCGGCAACACTTCGGCATCGGCCGCGGCCTACGCCACCCACGCCGGCATCAAGGCCGTCGTGCTGGTGCCCGAGGGCAAGATCGCCATGGGCAAGCTCAGCCAGGCCATCGCGCACAACGCGCAGCTGCTGCAGGTGCAGGGCAACTTCGACGACTGCCTCGACATCGCCCGCGACCTGGCCAAGAACTACCCGGTGCACCTGGTGAACTCGGTCAACCCCGACCGCATCGAAGGCCAGAAGACGGCTGCGTTCGAGGTCGTCGAGGTCCTCGAAGACGCCCCGGACTTCCACATCGTTCCGGTCGGCAACGCCGGCAACTACACCGCGTACTTCCGCGGTTACAGCGAAGAACTCGCCCGCGGCGCCACCACCAAGCTGCCCCGGATGTTCGGCTTCCAGGCCGCCGGCAGCGCCCCGATCGTGCTCGGTCACCGCGTTGAGCACCCCGAGACCATCGCCAGCGCCATCCGCATCGGCAACCCGGCCTCGTGGGACCTCGCCCTGTCGGCCCGTGAGGTGAGCGACGGCTACTTCGGCGCCATCAGCGACGAGAAGATCCTCGAGGCGTACCGCATCCTCTCCGCCGAGGTGGGCATCTTCGTGGAGCCGGCCTCCGCGATCAGCGTCGCGGGCCTGCTCGAGCGCTCCGACGCCGGCGAGATTCCCAAAGGCGCCACCGTGGTGCTCACCGTCACCGGGCACGGCCTGAAGGACCCGCAGTGGGCGCTCCGCACCGCCGACGGCTCCGACGTGAAGCCGACCATCGTGCCGGTCGACACCGCGGCCATCGCCGAGCTGTTAGGCCTGGGACAGAAGTGACCACCGCGCTCCCCGTCGCGGGACGCAACGCCCTGGCCGGTCGTACGGTCGTGGTCAAGGTTCCCGCCACCACGGCGAACCTCGGCCCCGGCTTCGACACCCTCGGCCTCGCCCTCGCGCACTACGACAACCTCCAGGTCGAGGTGCAGGACACGCCCGGCGTGTTCGTCGAGGTGCACGGCATCGGCGCCGGCGAGGTGCCCACCGACGAGAGCAACCTCGTGGTGCGGGCCATCGCGCACACCTTCGCCGCCTACGACATTCCCCTGCCCGGGCTCAAGCTGATCGCCGAGAACCGGATCCCGCACGGCCGCGGCATGGGCTCATCCGGTGCGGCGATCGTCTCCGGGATCATGGCCGCGAAGGGGCTGCTCGAGGGCATCGTCGAGATCGACTCCGACGCGCTCCTGGTGCTCGCCACCCAGATGGAAGGGCACCCCGACAACGTGGCGCCTGCCCTTTTCGGCGGGCTCACCATCGCGTGGATGCAACCGGATGGCCCCAAGCACAAGAAGCTCATGGTGCACCGCGGTGTTTCACCGCTGGTCTTCGTGCCCGAGCACGTGATGTCCACCGCCCTGGCTCGCAGCCTGCAGCCCGAATCGGTGCCGCACGAAGACGCCGTTTTCAACCTGTCCCGGTCGGCTCTGCTCATCGCCGCCCTCATCCAGAGCCCCGAGCTGCTGCTCGTGGCCACCGAGGACAAGCTGCACCAGAACTACCGTGCCGCAGCCATGCCCGAAACCAACCGACTGATCACCCTGCTGCGCGACAACGGTTTCGCGGCCGTGGTCTCCGGGGCCGGCCCGTCGATCCTGGTGCTGGCCAGCGACCCCGGCCAGCGCCTCGTTGCCGCGGCCCTGGTCGACGAGCACTCCGAGACGCCCTGGCAGTCGCTGATGCTCGCCGTCGATTTCAAGGGCGCCACGGTGCACCGCACCGACGTCTGACCCGCAAGCGCTGAGCAAAGACCCTTTCCCGACCTTCGGGAGAGGGTTTTTCTCATGAGTCCACGCACGTGAAGTGCCTCGTGAACCTGCTAGAGTGGTTGCGCACCCGATAGAAACCGCCCTGAGCGGATCTGTTCTCTGGTGTATTCCCTGTAACTCACTGCTACTGCGTATATGCGTGGCTGTGTGTGTTCACTCCAATCCGCCACTGCGTGGGACTGGATCACCCGCAGCGCACCGGCGCTGCAACACATCTTCTCTGGCCCGCTCGTAAGCGCCAGGGGAAAGGACAAAACTTCGTGACCAACGTCAACATCCACGCCGATGGCGTGGACATCTCACGCCTCACCACCCTTCGTGTCGCCGAGCTTCAGGCTCTCGCGGGCGAACTGGGCATCCAGGGCGCATCCAAGCTTCGCAAGGGCGAACTCGTCGAGGCGATCACCGCGACGCAGTCCACCCCGACCGAGCCGGCTGCCGCCGCCGCCGTTGTCGTCGACGCCCCCGTCGAGGTCGTCGCCGAGGCCGCCGCTCCCGCTGCCGCCGCTGAGCCCGCCGCCGAGGCCGCCCCGAAGAAGCGGGTCTCCCGCCGGGTCACCACCGCCACGTCGGCTCCGGCCGTCGCCCACGTCAACGCCGACGGCGAGCTGGGCCTCGGCCTGATCCTCCCCGAGGCCGGCAGCAGCAGCCGTCGCAAGACCACGGCCCCCACCACCTACGCCGGTGCCACCGCGGGCGACATCGTCGCCGATGCCCCCGCCGTGGAGAAGCCGGTTCGCCAGGCCCGCAAGCGCGCCAGCACCGCCACCATCACCGAGGCCGTTGCCGCCGCGCTCGTCGCCGAGGCCGCCGCATCCGTCGTGGAGGCGCCCGCCGCTGCCGCGCAGGCGCCCGCCGCCGAGCCGGCCACCGAAGCCCCCGCGGGAAACAACCGCAACCGTCGCGGCGGCAACAACCGCAACGAGAACCGGGGCGACAACCGCGGCGACAACCGCAATGAAGGCCGCAACAACGGTCGTAACGGCGGCCGCAACGGTGGCAACAACGCCTCCACCGCGCGCAACGCCTTCGACGCACGCAGCCTGATCGACGCGCAGAACGCCGAAGACGGCTACGAGGCTCCCGCCGACGTGGTCGAGGCCGCTCCGGTCGAGAACGTCGTCGACACTGTTGACGCCGAGAGCACCGAATCGCGCATCCAGCGCCCCGAGAGCGTCGTGCGTGCCGAGCGCAACGAGCGTGGCGGACGCCAGCGCAACCAGCGCGGCGCCCGTGCCGAGCAGACCGAGCAGGCCGCAGAGCCGACCGAGCAGGTTGAGGCGGCCGACCAGGCCGAGCCGACCGAGCAGGCCGACAACGCCGGTGCAGACACCGAGCAGACCGAGCAGTCTGACCAGCCCCGCCAGGGCCGCAACCGCAACCGCAGCCGCGGTGGCGACCGCAACCAGAGCGACCGTCAGCACAGCGACCGCCAGCAGCCGGCAACGGATGACCGTGGCGCCGACCGCGCTCCCACCGAGCGTGACGACCGCCAGCAGAACCAGCGCCAGGCGAACAACCGCGGCCAGGGCCAGCAGGACCGCCAGGGCGACCGCCAGCAGAGCGACCGCGCCCAGCAGGAGCGTCAGGGCCAGGACCGCAACCAGGGCCTGGACCGCAACTCCGGCCCCGAGGACGAACTGAACGGCCGCAACAACCGCAGCCGTTTCCGTGACCGCAAGCGTCGCGGCGCCACCAGCAACGACGACTTCGAGCCCGAGCTGACCGACGATGACGTGCTCATCCCGGTCGCCGGCATCCTCGACGTGCTCGACAACTACGCGTTCGTGCGTACCTCCGGCTACCTGCCCGGCGCCAGCGACGTCTACGTGTCGCTTGGCCAGGTCAAGAAGTACAACCTGCGCAAGGGTGACGCCGTCGTCGGCTCGATCCGTCAGCCGCACGAGGGTGACCAGAGCGGCCGCCAGAAGTACAACGCGATCG